>OGDS01000457.1_pt1 | contig 42842 bp, 30 predicted proteins | sample 1570351 | NCBI WGS metagenome assembly OGDS01 (sample SAMEA2581974, study PRJEB24529) | metagenome | biome: Human gut stool | place: China | collected 2011
TTCTCTCAGGGTTTTCCCATAGGTAAGACCGCTGGATACGCCTGCACAGAATGCATCTCCGGCGCCTGTGGTATCTTTTACACGCACCTTCTGGGGTGGGCAGATTCCTTTATCTCCTGTCAGGTCGGCATATACAGCACCATGGTCTCCCATAGTTACGATCATGGCTGGGATTTTGCCTAAGGTGACACGTTTAGCAAGAATCTCACAGAGTTCTTCCGGGGTCTTATCTGCATAATCTTCCATAAAGAACATGCCTGCTTCAAGCTGATTACAGATAAAACAGTCAAAGTTCTGCAGGAAGTCTCTTCTTTCTACTGCTATGCTCATATTGCTTACAACACCAAAAAGTTTTTTATTATGTTTTTTGGAAAGTGCCACTACTTTTTTGATAATATCTCTGTCCATATCTACTTCAACAATAACAGAATCCGCATTGGCAAAGATTTCATCGCCTTTTTCCTCAAGAAGGTCAAGTATCGGCATAAGATTGGGTCTTTGTGAGATAGACCCTGCAAGATTGCCACTGTGGTCAAATACTGCAAGCCAGGTTCCCATTCCACCGGGTATTGTGAGTACATAATCCGTGTTTACTTTATGATTGTTCAGCTTTCTGACTACGTCCTGGCCCAGGGCACTGTCATCCACTATGCTGACAAATGTGGGTCTTAATTCTATATTGGCTATATCTTCCACAACATTGCGGCTTACTCCGCCATGAATATATTCTACATGTCCAACATTTCTTCCATCGGGTATATAGATATCATCCGGAAATCCCTTAATATCAACAAATACCGCACCAAAAACAACTATTCCCATACAAAACCTCACTTCTTCAGGCTCTTACAAAATAAATTCAAAGTCACGAATTGTACAATTCTGAATTCTCTAATATATACTTTCAATACCTGATTATTCATCTGGAAATATTATAAAGCATGTTGGCTGATTTGCAAAGCGAATTTGTATACTTTACATTTTGGGCTGTTATCTCAGTTTTTATATATGGCTATTTTTTCCGGGCTGCGCAGCATGTTATGCTCTGTTAATACGTTGCGGTAGCGGCAGATGCTGAGAATAAAGCCGCATAGAACTGCGTACACAACAGAATTGCAGAAGCCGTAAGCAAGGAATGGCATACATACTGTTGTAGAAGGGAAGACTCCGAGATTCATGCCGATTCCAAGTGTACTCTCTGTCAGTAGCAGCATACCACATCCAAAACCGATCATCCTGCCCAGCTGATTACCTGCTTTGGCTGTAATTCCAAAGACCTTGATAATGAATGTTGCCAGCGCTGCAATCACTGCCAGTCCACATATCCAGCCATAGGATATGACAAGCTGCAGAATCATCCATTCTCTTCCAAATGCAAAGAAACTCTGTACAGGTCCTTCTCCTCCGGAGCTGCCAAGCCATCTGCATTCAGAAAGTACCGTTCTAAGTATATTATAGAAATAACCTGAACCCTGACTATCTGATTGCGGATTAAGGAATGCAATAATGCGCACCTTCTGATAATCTGCTGCACCAAAGAAATAGAAAAATACAGCACTCAGTACGGGCAATATGAAAGCTGCAAAGGCGCACACAGGCACTGCAATCTTTCGTTCTAATCGAAACCAGCCCTTCCAGAGTGCATATAGAATCATGCCATAGAATACAATCCAGATACACATGCTGGAAGATATGCTGCTCTGTAAAGAGAAAAAGAGTGGCAGAATCATATATGCGATTGCCCGCAGCAGACCTTTCATCCTGCTTCCTCTACAGGTGTATAATACTCCTGCGTATACCGGTATATACAGCATTGTTAGAATGGCAAAGCCACGCAGACGACCATTTATCCAGAGAGACATGCCGTTGAGCACGCCTGATTGTGCTCCCCAGTACACGAATAGAAATGCCGCAGTCATTATCCAGTAGCAGGCTTTCGCATAACGTGCCAGGAAACTGTAATCCAGATAACAGATTCCAATCATCACTGCCAATCCAATCATGGTATACAGGCATTGCTTTCTTGAAATGCCCATTGCTGCATATTGAACCATAAGTCCACCCAGATTTAGTATGACAATCATAATAAAAGTTCTCCAGTCCATTCTTGGTCTGTGAATTCTGTCCAGTTCTACACCGATAGCAACAGGATCGCCCATACTTTGCACTGCAGCTGCAAGTGCCTGTTCATGTGTCATGCCCTCCTGTTCCAGTGCAGCAGTCGCATCTTCAATATGATCTGTTATCTCTCTAGCTATCCCGGCTCTGGCTTTCTTACACCTTACCTGTTCAAGCAAAGCTCTGATAAATTCATCCATTTCTTAGCCCTCCATGCACAGCACATTGGTAACTGCTGTCTGATATTCCTGCCATTCCTTCTTCTTATCCTTGAGATAATTTCTCCCATTCTTCGTAATACTGTAATATTTACGGGTTTTGCCATTCACCTCATTCTCATAGGAGGTAAGATATCCCTTCTCCTCCAGTGAATGAAGCAGAGGGTACAAAGTACCCGCCTTTAGGCTGAATACATGATTGGAACGGCTCTCCAGTGTCTCTATCATCTCATATCCATACATATCCTTCTCTTCAAGAAGCCGAAGCAATAACATCGAAGTACTCCCTGATACCAGGCTCTTATCAATTGCCATTTTCAATTCCTCTCTTTCTCATAATTATATATAGATTATCTATATATAATTATATGTAGATAATCTATATATGTCAAGCTCTATTTTACCCGATGATATAACTTTCAACTAAAAAATGCCCCTTCCATAGCAGCTTTATCCTGCTGTATGGAAAGGAGCATTTTCATTACTTATCTTCTGTTTTCTTTATCTTCTTTGTCTTTTTTACGGCTTTAGGTTTCTTAGGCTTTTTCTCCTTATTCCTGTGTCTGCCTGCAAGCTTCCTGATCAGCAGGAGTAAAAGAACAACAACGGCTGCGCATACAGCTATGATGATAATGATCTTCATTGTATTGGAGCTTTCCTCTACAATGCAGAATGTACCGATTGCACCCTTCATGGCCGTCTGTAAATACTGTCCACGCACTTTACTGTCAACCTGCTGCCATTCACCATCCAGATAGCTCCATACGGCTGCTTTTTTATATGGATTCAGAAGACGTACAGCAAGTGTGTCAGCTCCTGTTACTGTTGTATTTTCCAAAGATACCTGATATACGGTATAATCGTTCTTACCTGTAACTTCCTGTGGTACCACCTCATCTGAAATAGTAGTATGGAGTATTGCATCTTCTGTGAAGATACCTTCTACCAGAACAAGTGCTTTCTTGTTCTCACCTTCATCAGATGCCAGCATGTTACTTGAGTTATCACTTTGTACAACAGTTACATTATCCTTATATTCGCCTTCGATTACAAGGTTGCCCGTCATAACCCGATCAGATACATCCGGCCATACTCCATAGCAATTGTCTTTTGCAGGCGCCTGTGGAAATGTCAGCTTCGACAGACTGTCACCATAAGCCAGCTCCTGTGTTCCCAGATACATATCATCAATCTTGAAAGTAACTTTCAGATGCCAGAAATCAGTAGGCATACCTTCTACAGCAAGCAATTCCTCATAGGTTATCGGCTCTGCGATTCCAATATAGCTGATATTATCAATACCATAGATGTCATCACCTACATAATAGTTATTCGTTACTGTAGTGGTGCTGTCCTGCTCATCTTCATCATTCAGTGCGATCTGTCCGGCAATTGCTCCATACCGTGCCTTGGCGTCTGTGATGTTTACCATAGAATAGCAGTCCTTGATATTCGTACCGTATCCGGCGATACCACCTACATTATTACCGCCAGTCAGGTTAGACAATGCATAACTGTTCCTGATCAGTGAAAGTGACTGTCCACATATACCACCTACATAATCACCTTCCGTACTCTCTACAGCACCATAGCCCTTACAATCTGTAATAACACCATACTTCATATATCCGGCAATACCGCCTGCACCATCTTTCTTGGATGTTACATAGCCCTGATTCGTGCTGCCATTAATGATACACATTGTAGTATAGCTGTCACCCAGTGAGAAATCTGTGCTGCCTGCCGCATTATCCTCAGGGTCTTCCTCATCAATTGCCATTGATCCTGCTATACCACCTACATTAATATCGCCCTGTACAATACCCTTATTGGTACTGTTATCTACACGGCCGGTCGTTGCAGTCTCAATCTCTTCATCTGAGACATCTGAGTAGAAGTTCTTCTCATCATTGATATTATCCAAGTTGTCAATCTTATCTATAAACAGGTTAAAGACTACGTTCAACTGGTCATTCACTGCTTCCAGGTCATGATTTACCTTGTCTGAATAATTCGCTGCGTGATCGCTGATTGCCTTGATACTGTCTGACATACCTCTCAGCTGTGTATGCAGCGTATCCATATTATCATCGAACTCATCACCCAGCTTGGAGAAGTTCAAATCAGACTGACCATTCAGATAATTTACAATTCCTCTAGCTCCGGATGCTGCACTCTTTAAGCTGTCAATGATGCTTTGTGCGTGCTTGGAAGCCGTATCCAGATCATCATGAGCTGCACTGGCTGCATCTTTGATATATGGAGCTTCAATACTTGCGATCAATGCAAGATCACTTAAAATCTCTGATGCTGCTGTTCCTGCCTCTGATGTATAATCCATCAGATTGGATACCTCGTTCATCAGGTCTTTCTTCTCAGCAGAGTTCAGGCTGTTCCAGTCCTTTACAGTGCCATCATCATCTGTAATAATCTGCCGGATCTTATCTACTGACATGCTGATATCATTAGATTTACCATTCAAAGTTCCTGCATTGGCATTGATTCTGTCCAGAGCATCCTGTGCTGCATCATTCTGATTCTGCTTCTGGAATGTAATCTGTGCAGATGCAGGTTCTGCATCACTCTTTAAATAGAATTCATAAGTCCATGTACCGGCAGATGCCTTACCCATGGAAATGGTATTTCCATTTTTGTCCTTCACAATAGGGGTTGAAGATACTGTATAACCGGAGTCGGGTGTTACTTTCAGTGTTACCTTCGTATCATTACCACCTGTGTATGCTGCGTCTCCGCCTGCATTGGAAGTCACCATCAGCTGTATCGGTTCATATTCTGCCGTAACTTCCACATCCTCTGCCGGCATGGTAAATGTATATCTCTTGGACTCTGTCTGATAAGATACCGCTGTGCCGGATACCGTCTTAACAGAAAGTGATTTCAGTCTGTAACCATTTCCTGTGGCACTGACCAGATATATCTCATCTCCCGGTTCTGCACTGGATGAGCTGGCTGTGATCACGCCACCAGTTCCTGATGTACAGGTAATGTCCTTTGTATCAGCAGACTTCGTGAAGCTGCCGTATACACGTAAAGCTACACTTGAACTCTTTGTTAAAAGATATCGGTAACTGTCTCCTTCCTGTGTCATATCAGCTTTTGAAACAGACGAAATCTGGCTGTATCCACCTGAGATTACTTTACTGACTATTAAACAGTCACTATCAGGAACTTCATATCCTGAATTCGGTGTCATAACAACATTATACTGTTCTCCACTGGCTGCACTTCTGGTCACAGTCACTGTACCGCCTACTGTAGATTCTGCATACACAAGAGAAGTATCCGTAGTATCACCGGAGTATTCAAATGTCACTTCTACTGATACGTCTGCATCAGGCATAGTAAATGTATATTCGCCGGCATTGGCTGAGGATGCTGTAGCAGTTGATCCATTATAAGTAACTGCTTTTACCTTATAATTATAGGCTGCTACCGTATGCACTGTAACGGTATCTCCTGCTGCCGCCTGCTGGCTTTCTACGGTCACTGTACCACCAGTTCCTGACACTGGTGTCACTTTATGGGTGTTGGACTTTTTATTGAACTGTCCTTCGACAATGACCGGCTTATTCCCGGATATGTAAGCAGAACGGCTCACCGTTGCTTTATTATTACTGTCCAGTGCAACAGAAGTACCACCTATACTTACACTGTTTCCAACCAATTCATAGCCATTATATGCTTCTGCCTGAATCTCTACCTGTCCGTTGGACTTCTCGCTTACAGTAATGTTACCACCTGCATTGGACTTCGCCAGAAATGCTCCTGTATAAGTGTAAACAGCAGATACAAGCACATTTTCTTCCGGCATGGTAAAAGTATAGGTATCAGAAGCTGTCTGATTCGTAGTGATGCTCCTGCCATTTGCATCTGTTACAGACAACCCATTCAACTCATATCCGTTATCCGGCTTTACCGTAAGTGTAACCAGTGTTCCTTCATTCGGATTCACATTATCTGAGCTTACGCTTCCACCTACACTGGAGGTTACTGACAATCTGCGGTAATCTGTCTCATTATAAGTTGAAGAAGACATTTTATCCGATATATTCAAATCTTCATTGAGCTTCTTGAGTGCATTATTCAGATCAGTCAGAGAATTGCCTGCTGCATCTGTATTATCCATAATGCCAGGCAACATATCCAGAACACTTTCCATACGGTCTGTCAGACTGTTGACCTGATCAATATTATTGTCTGCAAAGCTGGACAGTCTGTTGGATAATGTATCACTCTGGTCAATCACTGCATCTGAATAATTCTTCAATACATCTACATCATTCCGGATTACATTGGTTCCTTCTTCCATATCATCCAGTGTCTGCTGTACCAGATCATGCAGCTTGTTCACAGCATCACGGATGGATTCTGCTGCATCAACCTCAATATATGGCTCCATCTGTCCAACGATACCGCCTATGTCTTTTCTTCCATATACAGTACCATGGTTGGTACATAACGCTACAACACCAGACTGTCTGCCTACGATACCACCTATATTGTAACCTGTATGTTCATAACCAACCTTACCTACATTGGTACACCTCATGATCACACCCTTGGAAAAGCCGACAATACCACCAGTATCCACACCACTGGCAACCTTCACATCTGTCTCATTCTCACGGATATTCTGCAGGATATCGACACTGATCTCGTCATCCTCTTCTACCCACTGGGAATTATTATTGATATTCGCATAGTTGGAACAGTTATCTACTGTACCAAAGTTCTTACCTACGATACCTCCTGTATAATAATAGCCGGTTACTGTTCCTTTGGCTGTACAGCGCTGAACTGTACCCGTTCCTTCATTAATGCCTACGATTCCAGCTGTCTCATACTTGCCTTCTACCAAACCCTGAAAAGTACAGTCACGGATCGTACCCCTGTTAATGCCACATATGGCACCGATGCATTGTTTCTCATCTTCTGAGGTCACATTACCGGACAGATACAGATTCTCAACAATACCGCCCTCTTCTACATAACGGAAGAAGCCTGTTACATAACCATTGCCATTATATCGGTAGTTGGTTATCTTATGTCCATTACCTTTGAATACACCTCTGAATACCGGTATATTTAAAAAATCTGAACCTGCAAGATCAATATCCTGTGTAAGCTCAATGATCTTATTTCTCGACCATTCATCTATATGGCAGTTCTCTGCCAGTTCTTCCAGATCTTTAGCAGATGATACCTGTATTGTTTCCATCTGCGTATCTGCATCATCCTGCGTCTGTTCCTCCTGTGTGGTCTTAGCCATGACAGGATATACAGGTATCAGAGTACCCGCCATCACAAGTGCCAGGGAATAGGCACATATCCTTGTGAAAAACAATTTACTGATTATCTTCTTTTTCATCAATCAGTGCCTCCTCTCCTTCTTCTATATGGGCAGCATCCGCCAGTTCCTGACCATCTAACTGCTCAATCTTGCCAATCTTGACAAGTGCATTTACATCACCTCTGATAACACCATGGATTTCACAGGAAACAATACCATTGATCTGACCCTGTACGTAACCATCCACTCTGACAAGTCCTGAGGTTTTCTCCATTTTAACCGGAACAGATACCTTGAAGGATGTATGGTCAATGACCTTCTCACCTAACAGAAGTATCTGCGGAAGAACGAACATAACAAGGAGAATGGAAATGATCGTACCACGGCCAAGGCACTGACCGATACCACAGATAGCACCATCTGATGACATACGTCCGATCAGTACACCGGCAAGTACCATCATGGAACCTGATGTGATGATAGTCGGGAAAGCAAAGTTCATGGTTTCTATGATTGCATCCTTTTTGGACATCTTATCCTTTAATTCCATATATCTTCCTGAGATAACGATTGCATAGTCGATATTGGCACCCATCTGAATAGAACTTACAATCAGGTAGCTCATGAAGAACAGGTTGTTATGCTGTAATGCCGGGAATGCGAAGTTAATCCAGATAGCACCCTGAATAACCAGGATCAGAAGTACAGGCATACCTGCTGACTGGAAGGTAAACAGCAATACGACCAATACCGCCAGAATAGATACTACATTAACGACCTTATTATCAATCTGGAATGTCTTATATAAGTCATACTGGCTGGTAGAATCACCAGGAATCAGAATTGTTCCATCATAATATTTCTCAGCCATGGTATGCATTTCATCCAGGAATGCAAATGTCTCATCGCCCTCTTCAGGCAGTGTCAGATACACAAGGATACGGCTGTAATCCGCACCCTGCAGCTGATCCAGCGCAATCTGCATCTTCTCATGGGCATCCTCTAATGTATCATGCATATCATCATCCAATGTCACGTAACCTTCATCTACTTCATCATACAGGAACATGAACATATCAATCAGAGGCACACTATAAGAGGAGATACCATTCACGATCTTGGCATAATTCTCATCATTTACCGCATATGCCATATAAAGCAGCTCTGAAACTTCATAGTCCAGTTCCAGAAGCTCTGAGAAATCTCTTGCCGTCAGCTTATCTGTCAGCATGTAACCATCCATTGCCTCTGTGTTGGCAAGTCCCTGACAGTAATCAACCTCTGTCCTTGCTTCCAGGTCATTAATCAGCTTGCGCTCTTTCTCATAATCACCAGCAGGGATGACCAATGCTACCATATTGGTATCACCGAAGCTCTCAGCAATCAATTCATCTGCAAGCTGCTGGTCATTCTGTACAGGTGTCTCAATCTGTGAATAACCATATACGAAAGGACACTTGGACTGGAATATGTATGCTACAATGATCAATGCCACAAATAAAGGAGGCACGATTAGTCTGGTATGATATGCAAATTTACCTACGAAAGGAATCTTTGGTACGAAATTCTTATGTTTCGTCTTATCCATTGCCTTACCAAATAACATCAGAAGTCCCGGCATCAGCAGGAATACCGCGATCAAGCTCAAAATGACTGCCTTGATCAAACAGATTGCCATATCACGCCCAATACCATACTGCATGAACATCATGGCGATCAGACCACCAATCGTTGTCAAAGAACTGGAGCAGATCTCAGGAATCGCCTTACTCAGTGCGACAATATCAGCTTCCCTGATAGGCAATGTCTCATGCTCCTCTTTATATCTGTTACAGAAGATAACAGCATAGTCAATGGACAATGCCAGCTGCAGTACAACCGTTACCGAATTAGATACGAATGAAATTGTACCAAGCAGGAAGTTCGTGCCCATTGACAAAGCTGCGGCTGCAACGAAAGTCAACAGTAATACAGGAACTTCAGCGTAAGTCTGTGATGTGAAGATCAGTACCGTTACTACGATAATCGCAACCAGTACACTGATCGTATTCATCTCAGATTCAATCTGCTCTGCCGATGCATCACCCATGGATGTAGATACATAGATATCATATCCATCCAGACTCTCTTCTATCTCTTCCAGACCCTGAAGCGCCCTGTCATCTGTTTCTTCATATTTGAATGTAATAGAATACAGCGCCGAGAAATTGTTGAAATAATTCTCCGTACTGTCAAAATCCAGCATAATGACATCATCTCTTGCCTCGATATCATCTGCAATATCCTGTGCTTCATCATATGTGATGTTCGCTACCATTACCTTGGCAGAGCCGTAGGTAATAAACTGCTCTTCCATTAGGTCCAGACCCTGACTGGTCTCTGTCGTATCAGGCAAATATGCTGACAAAGAGTTCTCTACCTTGACCCAGCCCATTGCAACAACCGAGAATATGATTAATATTCCGAACAATAAGAAGAACAGGTTTCTTCTGTCTACGATAAAGGTTGCTACCTTTATCATAAAATTACTGTCCTGCTCTAGGCTTTCCTTTTCTTTTTTAGACACGTACATCTCTCCCTTTTTACAAAATTTGTAAACTTAACCCATATTAGTTTAGCACATTTTTATTGAAAAAACTGAAAATTATATAAATTTTATCTAAAACCGTCAATTTAAAAAAGAAGTGCCATATTACGCTTTAGCACTTCTTATTCAGCGAATTGATTTTAGCAGTCACTTCTTTGGCTGCCCTTATATGTGTCAGTTTACTTGGATGCCAGTCTGCGCCGTAGCCTGCTTCAGCGGTATGAGGTTCAATATGCAGTGCAGTAATGCGCTCATCCCCTGTCTTTTGGCGATATAATTCTACTGCCTTTTGCACATACGGATATAATCTGTCTGTCATGATACCATAGACGCAAAGTATATATGCCCCAGGATTGTGACTGCGCACCTGCTGTATGAACTGTGCATAGCAGGCCGCATACTCCTCCTGCCTCTGTGCAATGTCTTTACAGTAGCTATCATCGTTGGTACCCAGATTGATCACCACGAAATCCGGACGGAATCTGTCAAAATCCCATTTCTGCAGTGTTACAGCCACTCCATCCACCTTGCCTCTTGAATACCCGGTATCCTCGTATTTATCAGGCACAAGCTCTGTCAGCAGCTTCTCATCTGACTCTGTATACCCTGAAATGATGCCATAACCGCTATAGGACACCATACTGTAATCTGCATCAAGGCTCTGTGCCGTCAAATATGCATAGGAAGCAGTCTCATCCTCCGTTGCCGTAGAGAAATGATGCTCCGGATCGTTATCATCCACACCATATCCGCAGGTAATGGAATCGCCGATAAACTCAAGCTTTAACGGCTTGTCCGGTGTCGGACTGATAACATCTGTATCAGCCATTACCAATTCCTGTATCCCGACAATGGAATGCGGAGCTTCTGACAGTTTCACAATACTAACCGTAATCTCCTGTGGCTTGTCACTTCTCCAGACACAGTACGTTTTCTGCGGAACTTCAAGCCGCTCATCTATGATACGTTCATTATTCACATAGACAGCGATTCTTGCATAATCGACATCCTGCTGAGTCTTAATCTTCTCGTATTGCTGCGTTTCCAGCTTCGTCAGGTCATCCCCTGCCAATACCACATCCAGAGAAGCTCCTCTGTACGTGAACTCTACTCCGCTTCCTGATAAAGCACACCATATCGTGCCATTATCATCCGCGATCGTACGACCAATATATTTGATTTTTGCATCTGCTGCTCTCATTTACTGCTTACCTTCCCTTTCCAGCCAACTGTGAAACATTATTCTCCCGTTAAATGAACTGTTATCATGTCATGGTGTACTGCCGGAAGAAACCGTTCAAATACATCCTTCGTCCGCATCTTCAGGCTGGATGTATTAATGCATGGATGACATCCGAGATATTCTCCCTGCAATACATCCTCATCTACCAGCAGCTGCACTGCATTCTCTTTATCATTCATAAGTCCCATAATACTTACTGAACCCGGTGTAATATCCAGAAGTCTCTCCATATCCTCCGATGATGCAAAAGACAGTCTTGCACTGTTGATCTGGCTGGACAGCTCCTTCGTCTTGAATGGTTTATCCCCTGGCATCATAAGCAGATAGAAGTTTGTCTTTTGCCGGTTGCACAGGAAAAGATTCTTGCATATCGTAACCTGTAAGATTGCATCAATCTCATTACATGCTTCCATAGTATCTGTCTGTTCATGGTCTGTTCTTACATATTCTATACCCAGTGAATCCAGCAGATCATATACTCTGATCTCTTTGTCCAATCTGCCCTGTATATTCTCCGGTCTGCCCTTATATAATTCCATTATTTTGTCTCCTTATTCAGACCAAGCGTCTCGTTCATGCTTCCCATTCGATAGCCCAGAAGATCCAGTGTCACATAGGTAAATCCATATTCTTTGAACTTCTCAGCTATAAACTTACGGTTCTCTTCTTCCATCAGCTTGGAAAATTCAGATGGTTCAATCTCAATTCTTGCCATCATGCCGTGGATTCTGACTCTGACCTGATGAAAGCCCATGTCTAATAACAGCTGTTCTGCCTTATCTACCATACCAAGCTTCTCTTCTGTAATAGTCTCTCCATATACAAAACGGGAAGAAAGACAGGCAAAGGACTGCTTCTCCCAGGTCGGCAGATCCAGATATCTGGAAACAGCACGGATATCTGCCTTGGTAAACTGACATGCACGCAGCGGACTCTTAATCTCAAGCTCTGCTACAGCCTGTAAGCCTGGACGATAATCTCCATTATCATCCAGATTAGAACCTTCTACGATATTCTCAATATGATTTTCCTCTGCAATGGCACGGATTTTCTCAAATAATTCCTTCTTACACAGATAACAACGATTCTTTGGATTCTGTGCAAATCCATCTATATTTAATTCTTCTGATTCACAGATGAAATGAGCAATGCCTTCCTTTTTACAGAAATCAATTGCTTCATTTAATTCTCTCTTTGGAAAAGAACATGACTGTGCAGTTACTGCAATTGCTTTATCTCCCAACGTATCATGGGCTACTTTTAATAGGAAAGTAGAATCTACTCCACTGGAAAAGGCAACTGCTACAGAATGCAATCCCCTCAGATATTCACGTAAATTCTCCAACTTCTCCATCTGTTCTCTTGTTATTTCACTCATATCCTCTAACACACCTTTCGTACTTGTTATCGTTACTATTCTCTACTTTTTCATGCTTCTTGTCAATTCCATTCTTCATGCCGTTTTTCACAGAACTTACACATATAGCACAAATTTCCATCACATTTTCCAACTATACTAAGCTCATAAAATCAAACAACACATATGTGAACCAAACATAATAAGGAGACATCAATATGAAAAGAATGAATCAATTTGTTTATGCCCTGCTGATTGGCTGTGTACTACTGACAGGCTGTGGCAGTAACACCAATACAACAGAAACAAAAGAAGAAGTGATTTCAGATTCACAGGCAAACGCCTCTACGGAAGCGACTCAGAGTGAATCTGCCTCTGAGGAAGAAAATGATTCCGTTACAGGACGGATTGAAAGTATAGATGAAACATCCATTACACTCGCTGTTATGAACATGCCAGGCGGCGCAGCTCCTGATGGCAATGGCGGCGGCGACAAACCAAGCGGTGAAGTCCCCGATGGTAACGGCGGTGGTGATAAACCAAGCGGTGAGGCTCCAAGCGGCGATGGTAACGGTGCCCCACAAGCGCCTGATAATAACGCTGAGTCTGTAACAATCACTTTGACAGACAACACACTCTTCTATGATGAATCAGGCTCTGCGATCACTATAGATTCCTTAACTGAAGGTACTACAGTAACTGTTGCAACAGATGCAGATGGTAATGCAATCTCTGTAACAATCACTACTCTTTCAGCTATGGGCGGAGGTATGGGAGGCGGTCAATCCGCCCCTTCCTCTTATGAAGCAGTGAACACATACAGCGAAGATACCTCTATCTCCAATGAAAGCATCTCCTCTACAGGTACAGATGAGAATGCCATCCTGGTAACAAATCAGGCTAATGTATCCCTCGACAATGTAACAATTGACAGAACTTCATCAGACAGCACAGGCGGGGATTCCTCCAGTTTCTACGGAGTAGGTGCCGCCGTTCTTGCTACTGACGGAACTGTTAATATTTCCAACAGTACGATTACAACCAATGCTTCCGGCGGCGCAGGTGTATTCGCTTATGGAGATGGCGTAGCCAATGTATCTGATACAACGATCAATACAACGCAGGATACTTCCGGCGGTATTCACGTAGCAGGCGGTGGTACTCTGCACGCTACAAACCTGACTGTAGAGACCAATGGTGGCTCTGCTGCTGCAATCCGTTCTGACAGAGGTGGCGGAACAATGACTGTAAATGGTGGCAGTTATACTTCTAATGGCTCAGGCTCACCTGCTGTATACTGTACTGCAGATATTGATATTCAGAATGCTACACTGACAGCTACCGGTTCAGAAGCAGTATGTATTGAGGGTCTTAATTCTCTGAAGCTTACAGACTGTGATCTGACTGGTGATATGCCGGAAAATGAACAGAATGACTGTACCTGGACTGTTATCCTCTACCAGAGCATGTCTGGTGACTCCGAAGTAGGTAACAGTACTTTCAGTATGACAGGCGGCTCCCTCACTTCCAAAAATGGCGGTCTGTTCTATACAACCAATACAGAAAGTACTTTCTATCTGTCTGATGTAGATATTACCTATTCTGACAGCAATGATTTCTTCCTGAAATGCACAGGTAATTCCAATGCAAGAGGCTGGGGACAAAGCGGTGCCAACGGTGCTGACTGTATATTCACAGCAGATAATCAGGATATGACAGGTGATGTAATCTGGGACAGCATCAGTGACCTTGACTTCGACATGGTAAATGGAAGTACACTGATTGGTGCTTTCGTTCAGGATGAAAGCAATGCCGGCAATGGTGGCAATGGATATGCTAACCTCACTATTGACAAGACATCTGCATGGATTGTAACCGGTGACAGCACGCTTAGCAGTCTGACCAATCATGGACTGATCGAAGATGCTGACGGCAAGACAGTTACGATTAAAGATACAAATGGTAATGTACTCGTAGACGGCACAAGCAATTACACAATTACGGTAGACTCCTATACAGAGGCATAATTTCTCCCCTTTTCCCCGAAAAAGGCACGATATATCCACTTTACAGATATATCGCGCCTTTTTATACTCATATCGGGCGTATTCCAAGGGCTTTCAACCACTTATGAGCAAGCTCATGTGGTATCACAAATTATATACTTCCGTATATTTCTTCTTGAAATAATCAATAATCGGCTGTGCGCTGACTTCCTTACCGCATACCTTCTCTATGACTTCTTTCGGTAAGCGGGTGCTTCCATACTGGTGAATCTTCTCATTGAGCCATTTGGTAATCTCACCAATTCTGCCCTCACGCATGATGGTGTCTACATCACCGATCTCTTTGGTGATTTCTTCCAGATACATACCATCATAGATATTGCCAAGAAGGTAAGATGGGAAATATCCAAAAGATCCATCTGACCAGTGCATATCCTGTAAAATACCTTCTGCATCATTTGCAGGTGTAATCTGCAGGTATTCCTGCATTTTCTCATTCCAAAGCTTCGGCAATTCCTCTACAGACACGCCATCGCGGAAGATTGCCTTCTCCAGCTCATAACGGATAATGATATGGAAACAGTAAGTAAGCTCATCTGCTTCTGTACGGATCAGACTGTTTCTGACATGATTAATCTCATGATAGAACTCATCCAGGCTGATTTCCTTGAACTTGGGAAGCAATGCGCCAAGCTTCTCATAAATCGGTACCCAGAAATTCTTATTTCTCCCCAGTACATTCTCATAGAATCTTGACTGGCTCTCATGAATACCACAATAGCGGCAGCTTCCTGCTATCGTACCATCATAGGCAGGATTCACGTTCTGCTCAAAGATTGCATGTCCACCCTCATGAATCGCTGAATACATGGAGCTGAGCGCATCATTCTCATAATAATGGTTCGTTACACGTACATCTCTGGATGAGAAATTAAGCGTAAATGGATGCTCTGTCTCCCCTACAGTACCCGCTTCCCAGTTGAAGCCTATATAATCCAAAAGAAGCTTCTGTACCTTCTTCTGCTCTTCTACTTCATATTTACCTGCAAATCTGGAGTCATCCGGCTGCTTTGCTGCCAGTACCTTCTGTACAAAAGGCACCAGCTCCCGCTTCAAGTCATCAAAAAGCTTATCAATTGTAGCGGAGTCCATACCTTCCTCGAACTGATTCAGAAGTACATCATATACTTCTTCTCCGGGATTCGTATATCCTGCCATCTTCTTTGTCATTTCAATGATCTTCTGTAAATGCGGTGCAAAAATAGAGAAATCACAGCTTCTCTTTGCTTCTTTCCAGGCATTACCTGACTCAGATTTCTCCTGAACGAATTCTTCATAGAAATCTGCCGGGATTCTCTGATTCTCATCATAATCACGTTTCATTCTCTTCACAATAAACTGCCACATATCATCCAGCTTATCAATCTCTTCCGGTCTGGATAACTCTTCCAGCATATCGCCCAGTTCTTTTGCTGTGGAAAGCTTGAACATTTCTGTTGAAAAATATGTCATAGCCTGTGCATGCCCTTCAAATCCAAGCTTAGGCATCACGGTCTCCATATCCCAATTCAGTAACGTAACTACATGTTCATACTGATTCATCTTTGTGATATACTCTTTTAAATTCTGTAATGTATCGCTCATCTTAGACCTCGTTTCTATACTTCCAATTTATATACCGCATGGGCTGATGCCTCATGCAGTTCACAGCCTTTCCTTGGCTGCAGATCATAATATACCTCTTCTTCATATGGATAAACAACCAGTGTCAGATACTTGGGATATCCGTAACGCTTCAATGCCACAGTCCAGTCCTCACCATTAGAAAACCAGTCTGTCAGCAATTTACCATCCTGATACAGCTGCGCCCTGTTGCCGCCATAATTCATTGTCAGATATACATCCTGCAGATAATCTTCTGAAGTATCATCTGCATATTCATCCCGCACTTTATCATAAGTAAGCTGTAATTCATAGACTTTGCAGACATTATGTGCCTTTTCCTGCTCCAGTATACTCTGTATTGCATATGCAGGAGGTTGTGTCTGTGATGTCTCCCTGGTTGCAACTGACACCCGTGTCATAATCTCTGGCGGCAGGACATACATATCCGCAGGCTCTCCTGCCTCTTCATAGATTCTCACACGCTCCTCTTCCTCACCGGTTATCAGATATAATACACCATCCTGTTCGTACAAAGGATGTTCCGTAATATACAGTCTATTGCCAAATACATAAGCATGCTCTGCATCTTCCCTGCTCAGAACTACAATATTGTCATAAGGCTTGCCCTCATAGTCAAAATAAGGCTTCTGACCATTATCATTATTATAGAAGAAATATCTGCTGCCAATTCTGGTGAGCAGTGATGCATTGGTGCTTACCAGTCTGCTCTCTCCCATCTGCAAGCCAAAAGGAATTACGGCACACTGATCCGCCTCGCAGCACAGATCATGCAGTACAAGCGGCTCCTGACCAATTCCTGTAATCTCTACATCCAGCCCCTGGATTGGCTGCATATGGCGCAGTCTCTGATGATTGTTAATAAAGAGAAATCCACCCTTAGTCTCCTCACAATAACGCACACTTACTCTCGGCGTTGTCATATCTTCTGCATCCTGTGGCTGCTCCTCTGGGAAAAAGGCTGCTGCCGATGCCAGTTCTTCTTCAAAGGCATGAATCATCAAATGCAGCATTTTCAGCTTGTGATAGCTGTCATGAATCTGTCCCGATTCACGAATGCATGTCTGGAAATCATAACTCTTTACCGGAAGATCATTGAAATATCCAGTCTCTCTGGCTTCCTGTAATGTGGTGTCTTTTCCATCAGGATTCACACCACCATGATACATGTAATATCCCAGCAGATTTGCTCCTGCCCCCAGCATACACCATGCCTGTGACTGGATATCCTCAGGATATGGATAGGTTCTTCTAAGTGCTGTCACCTGAAGTCCTCCACCCAGCTCTGCTGTAAGATAGGGATTGTCTTCCTTGGAGAATGTACAGTCCGCGCCCTGATCAATTGCAAGATCCGCTCCAATGTTCTCATCCTGTCTGAATGGCATCATCAGAAAGTTCTCACACGCCGGCATCTCATGGGTATGCCCTGCCCAGGGTGCATCCACATATCCACCCAGTACAGGCAGAGTCTCTCCCTCCAGAACAATTGCGCCACCCCAGCCGGTTGCTGTATAATATGGCACTTCATATCCAAGCTTCAAAGCAAGCCTCTTGAGACTCTTCATATGCTCTACACCACGGCTTTTATCAGAAGGTCCTCCTGCATGGCAATATTCGTTCTCCAGCTGAATGCCAATAATAGGACCTCCATCCTTGCACATTTCACCTTTAATCTCCTGTGCAAGCCTTGTCCAGAACTGCTCTACATACTGCATATACAGGGCATCATTTGTTCTTGTCTCATGTTCCCTTGATGCTCCCTCTATATAGCCCAGACCATTATGTCCAAGCTCTGCTACCAGCCAGTCTGGGAAACCGCCGTTTCTCGCCTCACCATGTGCCCAGGGTCCGATACGCAGCCATACCGGCATATCCAGCTTCTTACAAAGCTCCAAAAACGTCCTGATATCCCTGCTTCCGCCAAAATCCCATTCGCCCTTGTGTTCTTCATGGTGATTCCAGAATACATAAGTAGCCAGAATATCTACCCCGCCTGCCTTCATTTTCAGAATCGCTTCTTCCCACTCCGCAGGCATCCATCTGGAGAAATGAAATTCTCCCATAACAGGCAGAATTGCCCTGCCATTCTTCGTTAAATAACGGTTATTGACCCCATAAACATTTCCCTGTTTATCTTTGCCACCCATACTTGTATTTATTTTCAGTGGCTGTGTCTGTTCTATATGAATCCGCATGCCTGTATCCTTCTTTCTTTTATCCAATACTTATTCATTATAACAGATATTTAACTGATTACCACTGTATAAATTTTATATACCACTAATAATTTGAGGAATAGATTGTCACATACTTATCCTGTCCTGCATTATTCAATGTTACCGCAGCTTCCCCTGTCATTGGATCTTCGATTCCTACACGGATCTTCGCCACATCATCAGACAGTTGGCCACTCCACTGTACTTTCAGGTTCATATCGGGCATTATATCTGAAAGATTCATATCCAGCAAGTGTTTCTCCATGAATCTGCCCTCTTCATCATAGAAGTACAGGTACACAGCCCAATCCTCATACATGGGGGCGATTCCCTGATTATTCCAGGTAACGGCTATATTCCATACTCCCGATAATCTGTTTCTCTTCACAGCTGCCTTACTGATACCAAGCTTATATCCAAGCAATTCACGGATGACTGCTGCTTCCTGCTGGTACTGTGGCGCTTCTAATGCATGGGGAACCTTAGGTCCTATGAAGCTCATATGAGACTGACGGATCAGGCTTTTGGTCGTATCCATATCTGTTACCAGCAGTTCTTCCCAGCTTCTTGCACTGGTAAACTCTCCACCTACTGCTGCCTTTTTATAGAAATCAGGTATGGCATATAAGGTATGCGCCTTGGCAGGCTCTGTATATACGCCTCCATCATTTAACCATTCCAGCCATTCATTGGTATCCTCTGTTTCTCCTGTCATATCATTATAGACACCCAGGCCATATTCCTTTACTCCAAGGAAAGGTCTTCGCATCATAAGCTGTACATCCGGAAAAGCCTCTACATACTGGTCTACATACTGCATACAGACAGCTTCCTCTGGAATGGGAACAATGCCTTCACCAGATTTCACATGCCACTCGCCCCAGTGCCCCAGACTGCCAAGCTGTACATAGCTTAAAAATCCCGGTCTTACTTCCTCAAATACCTCTGCAATCTTCTGCAATACCTTGCCATGTGCCTCTATCAGATCCGGATTGGCATAGTTAGGGGAATATCCCTTACCATACGAAGTATCATAAAAAGTTCCATCCCTGGTCTTCTCATACAGCCACTGTGGGATATCCATATGTTCTTCCTGCCAAGGTACATCACATAACAGCCGGAACACTGCATGCTTCCCCTGACTTGCATACTCCTGTGCCTGATTCTCATTGATTAATGTTGTAAAATCATACACCCCCTCCTGCGGTTCGATATCGCTCCATGTCATACCAATGTACACCAGCGTATTCTCACCCACAGCGTCAGGATAGTCTGCACTCACCGCATATCCAATCAAAGGATTATACAGTATTTCCTGTTCATTCTCATCTGTGTATATGGATGTTTGTATGATAATTTTGTTATATACAATAATCAGGATAAGCACTGTTAAAATCAAAAATAAGATGCCTTTTCCCATATTTTTATTAACCATGGTATTCTCCATTAAACTGAACAAAGGATGTATTCTTGACATTTGGATTCTGCTGTATCTTCTCTGCAATTACCATCTGTGTGTCTCTGCACTCCACCTGAATCGTCATCTCTGTCAGTTCATTACGGAGAATCTTGGATTTTACCTGATATCTGGTCTTGTTAAGCTCACGCAGAATCTCATCCCCTGTCTCAGCTCCGACATACTGTACCATCAGAATATATGTCTGTGTTCTTGACTTCTTACTGAAACATACTGCGATAAATACCGTCATAACTACAAAACCGACCAGTACCAGTATGTACATGCTGGCACCCAGTGTAATGCCTGATGTGATTGCCCAGAACATATACAGAAGATCCAGCGGCTCTTTGATAGCAGTACGATAACGTACAATAGAAAGAGCACCTACCATACCAAGTGAGATCACGATATTCGTGGAAATTGCCAGTGTTACCATACAGGTAAGGCATGTCATTCCCACCAGTGTCAGTGCGTAAGACCGGCTGTAGATGACTCCGTTATAGAACTTCTTGTATACAAGGTATATGCAAACCCCAAGCAATACTGCCAGAAGCATGTTAATGATAATACCGCTCATGGTATCCCATGATACTGACTGGACGAAATTATCCGATTCCAGTACTGACTTTTTGATCATATCTTTTACGCTCATTGTAATAACCTAACCTCTCGTTATATTAGAATGCCTTTTCTCTCTATCTTGTGATCACAGCACATCACATACTTGGATGCTGCCGTATACTCTGCCTCACTTGTTGTCAGCAGATCCTTAATAAAATCTGGAAGCAGCTGTGTATACTTTACTTCCATAATCAGCTCATTCGGCTTCATGACTGACCAGGATGGCAGCTCTGGATCAAACAGATCTCCCATAAGAGCCGTTTCCTGCAAATGATAGTCAAAAGTGATCCGCACATTTCCCGGTTCAAATACATAAGGAACTCTCTCATAATCAACAATTACTCTGGGGCGTAGAAAGTTTGTCACACATTCATAGTAAAAAGTCTGACATACCTCTTCCTTTCTTTCCCTGAGTATCTCATAATTTCCTGCAAGAATATTCCTTACTTCTTCTGTGGTCAGCCTGGCTGACTGTTTGTAAATGTAGGCTCCCTGCTTATGCTTGCATTCCAGCTTGATCAACTCATCACTGTAATTATAGAATCGTATTCTGTACTTCTTTCTGACTGCAGTACCCATCTGCTTCTCTTCATACGCACTGTTCCAGTAATCATCAAAATACAGACTGCGTATCTGGTAAATTCCATTCTCGGTATTGTTATCCCTGTCCAGAAACATATCAAGGCGTGCCATCATAATATCCTTATGCGCCTGTGTGATCCTGTACTTGAGTTCATGCCGGAAATTCTGCTTATTCATCATTGGCACCATCCTCCACAATACTGCCATCTTCCAGATAGTAGAAGCATTTGATGCCGTATTGCTTCCCTTCTTCTGTCATGTAAGTATCGAATGCGTACTGTTCTCTTCCTGATTCATTGGTTGCCTTTACACGAATATAATATTTACCCGGTTCCAGCTGCACCGGCATGGTAATCATTGGTGAATGCAGATTACTTTCCTCATACAAAACAGTAGTAAATGTGTAAGTATCAGACAATTGCACAGTATAGGTAATGTCTTCTCCCTGAAAATCATAAGAAATATCCCACTCCAGATGCAGTCCGTCCGCATTCTCCTGCGGGACTCCTATATAAAAGGGCTGTGGTTTCTCATAGCTTTCCAAATATTTCTGGTAATTAATTTCTATTTCTTTTGGAAATTCTTCCAGAACCTGCTGTCTCTCTTCATAAGTAAGCCGCATATACAAAACATCCGGCAGTCTCCACAAATACGGTTCAATCAACTTATTATACTTTTGTGCCAGCTGCGTCAGTTTATCTTCTGTCAGTAAATTTCTGTACAGCAGGATTCTTTCATCCAGCTTGGCACGCAGCTCCTGAGACTTGAAAATTCTTCTGAATAAAGTATTGCCCCAGTAATTACTGATTCCATTCTCCCATTCCAGACCACTTCTGCTTCCTGTAAAAGTGCTTTCCAACGCAGCAAAGGAACCATCATTATCCCAGGATATAAAATACCACTTATCCACATTTAGCGGACTGTATAAGAACACGTTTCTGGACTGTGTATCTTTATTCCCTACCAATATATGAAACGCAAGCCAGGATAAAACATTTTCCTCATCAAACCATTTGGCAAAGGTCTCTTCAATTGGCTTGGAGGTATCGTTCACATCATCCAGCATTTCTATCAGCTTACTATGATCGTTATCTCCCTTGATCTCCAGATATTCTTCAAAGGAATCCGCATCATACCCCGCATCACTGGAAAGTCTGATAATATCTTCATATCTCTGGAATTCAAAGAAATTAACCTTATACAGTTGTCCGTTCTTATCCAGTCCATGCATCTTCAGATATGTCTTATTAATCTGCTCTACCTGTGTATACAGACCATAATCTTCGTATTCACCGCTTCCACCTTTTGTCATATCCTTCACATACAGATGGACAAACTGTGTTCTTGCGCTCATCATTCCCGGTAAATCCTTCATCAGGTCATAGCACAGTTTATTACGAAAGCGGAGTCCTTCACTCATATGCTTATTCAGGTTAATGATTTTCTGATTCTGATAGCTGCCCTTGCCATCCCTGATCCTAATCTTATAATTCTTCTGTGCGTTACTGCTGGAAGACTGTCCTCTGATAGACACTGTTACATTAGGTGTTGCCGCCTCGTATCCAAATTCACCCAGAACAGGTCCTGATTCATTTCCTACTTTCAGAGTACCCTCTACCTTATATCTGTCCACTCCCATATACTCATAATCATATACAGAATACTGATTGATCTCTGTCCATGTGTGATTCGTTCCCTCTGATGCATTCCCTGACTGTACAGTCAGATACATGGTCACAACCTGATCGTCCTTCATCTGTTCATAAAGGGCATCATTATCTGTAATGGGCAGATTGCCCGTCTGTGTGTATCTGTTATCCTCACCAAGTCCTGTCTGCTCCTGTGTTTCTTCCACGACCTCTGTCACGTCCTGCTGTGTACTCTCTTTACTAGAACCACAGGCTGTCAACAGTGCCATTCCAAGTAAGGGAATCACCATACATTTTATATTAAATCTTCTCTTTTTCACAATATCTCTCCTCCAGCTTCCTGCTTAATCTCGTTGCCGGACCAGTCTTTTTACTCTGTATTAATGGCTGTTTACTGATTACATGGTAATCCAGCTTCTTCAGATAGCTGATTAACCTCATAAGTGCCGTCGCCGTAAATATGATTCCTGCTATCAGAAAGCCAAATCCGTAATATCTGGAATCTCCATTCATCGTAAACCAGGTTCCCAGTACACTGCACACTGCATATGCCACGGAACTTAATAAGGCTCCCACATTGTCTGCGAAATACAAAGACATAAGCATAATGCAGTTGCCAGTGGCATAGAACGCATAGCCCACACACAATACTCTGTATATACCAAGCATTTCCTCTGTAAAGCCAAATGGCAGACGCGGTATCAGCAGCGTTCCGCCTACGATAAATACAACCGTTGCAAAGAACTGCTTTGCGAAAGCGTAGCTTAATTCCTTTAACAGAGTCTCTATCATATCATCTCTGGCATTCTCTATATCAATCAATGTACCGCCATGATTAAAAAGCCCAAAGTATATCTGATATTTCGGATAGAAATTCACTTCTACTGACGTTACGAAATTGATGGTTGTGATCAATATGGATAAAAAGGCAAAAAGTGCCGGGACATCATACCCCGGTGCTGAATAGAACAGTCCCTTGATCTGTACTCCGATAGGACTTGCCCACATCAGAATCAGATGAATATACAGACCAATCCCGATACAGGTTCCTACGCCCATAAGCTGTGGATATCTGTCGATCCATTCCATAAAAGCCAGTGAAGTTCCCCGTCCCTGAGGGAAATACTGAATTAACAGTCTGTAATACCATACCAGCATAATTCCATATGCAATGATAACACAGCCAAACAATGATAACACGGGATCTGCGCCTGCTCTCACAAGTAGATATCCTGCTGCCAGCCCTGCGACTACCGCCATCAGAAAAGTAAGCAGAATCCCTTTATAATCTTTTACTGCTGTCAGATAATTGATCTCCTGCCATACAACAATCAGCTCCATGAACAGAATAAAACAACATAGCTGATGCACCGGCTCTATACCTGAGAATAACAGGAAAATCCCATATCCTAATCCTCCGATTACATACATCAGTGCTGTACTTCCATAGAAGGATGGCATAATCCTGTCATCCTTGTTCATATACAACATGTCTGCCGTATAGCGTGTCGTAACCATGGATAATAAGTTAGTCACCAGCAAAGAAGCCAGCAGACTATATGTAATCATACAGATCAGCAGCTCCTGCATATCTTTGGCAGTCCCTGCAAAGGTCGCAATCATACGCACTCCTGCCAGCAGCACCATACCCAGCAGCATGGGACCTGTACACACGATTCCTGCGTAACCATACGCCCTGATCAGCGCAAACAGACCTTTTTTAGAAAAAAGCTTCTTTAATTCAAACCCGATTCCTGCCATCTTACATTATCACTTCCTTATACAGTTCTCTGTACTGGTTCATACTGATCTCATGTGTATAGTAGCGCTCCACACGTTTCTGTGCGATAGCGCCCATCTTATTTCTCATCTCCGTATCCAGACACATTCTCTCCATTGCATTGGCAAGTTCTTCACGATGCATCGGTGGAACAAGAAAGCCTGCCTGTCCCAGTTCATCCTGTGTCCTTCCATAGATCAGCTCTCTACAGCATCCTACATCTGTCGTAACTGCCGGTCTTGCCGCTGCAAAGGACTCTAATACCGACAGTGGCTGACCTTCTGAAATACTGGTCAATATCGTAAAATCAAATTTCTCCATATATTCTACAACGTTGACAGGTCCTGTGAAAATGATGTCTTTTACTCCCAGCATTTCTATCAGCTGCACGCATTCTTCCTTATACTCAGGGTCGTCTACATCTCCCAGTATATATAATCTTACCTTATCAATACGCATCTTCAATTCTGTGAATGCATAAATCATTGTCTTGATATCTTTGATCTTGGCTATTCGGACTACTGCACCAATGTTGACCCAGTCCTGTGTCTGTGGTGCCGGAATATTGACAAATCGCTCATAATGGACACCGTTACCAATTACACGAAGCTTATTCTCATCACAGCCCAACCCCCTTTGTATCTGACTTGCTCTCTCAAACAGAGAAGTCACATAATCTGCATAGGTATAGGCACAGTTGGAGAAATTATAGAACAGGTTGATCCACTGCTTGCGCAGGCTTGGCAGTACCCACTTGGCACGCAGCAATTCTTCTTCTCTCTCTCTGGTATAAATACCATGTTCTGTCAGGATAAAAGGCTTATTATACTTCCATTTGCCAAGACTTCCCAGAATACCACTGTATCCGGTCGCTGTCGCATGATAGATGTCAGCCTGTGGAACCTGCTGTGTCAGCAGATACAGCTCAGGAAGCATCATGGAACGCACTGTATGGAAATAATCCGCAAATGCAATATAAGGATATTTCTCATGACATGCATTCTTCACCACTTCCAGAAACTGATAGCCCATCAGCATGGACAAAGGATTAATCTTGTTATTCTGAAACATTTCAAATAAAATGCTCCAGTCCGTATTTTCCCCTGAGATTAAAGTCTGCAATGCATGCAGTTCTTCTTCTTTCAGATTTCTGTGGTGCATCCTGCCCTGACTGTCCATACGCAGTGCATCATCCAGAAATACCTGATGTACTTCAACCACATTGTCAGGTAACTTATACTTGAATTTATCTTTATCCTTGCTCTGTGCACCTATGCACCATAGGACAAATTCATGCTCTTTCATAGCCTGTATATATTGATGTGTCCAAGAGGAAACGCCACCAAACACATAGGGGTAGCTTCCTTCTAATATCATACAGATTCTCACTTTTCTAACCTCTTCTACTCATATGTGATCTCTACATGGGATTGTGTGGCAGTCAGAAGATACAGACTTCCTGTCAAAGGTTCGCAGGTTCCTCCTACAACAGTTAACGTCCTGCCTTCCTGTGGCTGCGCTATCCTTACCATCAGATATGCTTTCTCATAAAAGCCACCCAGATCAAAACGAATGCCATTTTCCACTTCGGTTCTGTGAATGGACAATCCCGCATAATTCTCTACTGCATCTGCCATACCGCTTCCGGTTACGTTCTGGATATCCGGTGCCGCAGTATAGATATAGGACAGATACTGATCCAGATTCTCATGCATTTTCTTCCATCCAAGCGCAGCTCCTCTGTCTTCATCCAGAACATCATCGGGATGCATAAAATGTGACTGCACATAATGATAGTTCAACTCCGAGAACGCGATCAGATAGGTATAATCATCCATAATCGCCCCGGATGTAATACGTGGTGTCTCAATCAGTCCATCCTCTCCAATTCCATATTCCTGTTCATATACGCAGTCACCCGGTAAATAGGTAGACGCAATCGCACGAATGCCCGGCATGGATTCCTTTAATGCCTTTCTTCCTTCCTGTGACAGAATATTAGAGGGTGGTACATAGACTGTAAATTTCTGTTCCGGAAATATCTCACTGGAGAACTCTCCCAGTTCGGTAATCGATTTCTCCATATCTTCCGTAGACTTCCATAATGTATAGCCATCATAGAGTCCCTTATAGTCAAAATTCTCCAGACATAACGGCATATGATTATAACCATGGAAGCCCAGTTCACCACCATGATTGAGAAGCATATTGCCAAAAAAACGGAAACGCTCTGTAGATTCTGTCCTTGTGAACGGCTCTTCTACGATATCAGAGTAATCTTCAATAATCATACCGGTATGCACAATTCCATATTTATCTTCCCAGTCCAGTATGTCTTCCCACCATACATTCGTATAGAAATTACTGATATCCATTCCATATTCCTGTTTGATATATTTGCCATTGCCTGATGGAACCGGAGCCGGGAAATCATCCAGATAAAATGCCGACGCATTGATAACCGGATATACACTGATATCATCCAGCAGACTATATGCTGCTGACAATATACCTCTTGCTGATTTACCGGTCATTGTCTGATTCATGATTACAAATCTGCCTTTTCCATAATCATATTCCCATAAAAGAGGCAAGTCGCTATCCATGGCATAAACATATGTCTGACAATCCTGATCCAGCAGCACATTCAGACTTGACTGATAGACATCATCATAAGCGAACTGGCGATTCTTTGCCCCTATCATGAATTCCCCATCCACATAGAAGCCACCGACTGAACCATAACTGTCTGCTCCCTCAAGTATTCCCATTTTACCTGCAATTACCTGCAAATTGGAGCATACGTCAAAAGTAGCCATATTCATCATACAGCCACCCTGCTTCACCCAGTCAGACAATACGGATATCTGCTCTCCCATCATATCCAGATCTGTAAAACAGATTACCGCCTTATGGTACTGTGCAATCTGTTCTCTGAACTCTTCTTTCTCTACATCTTCTACGTATACTATTTCATAGGATCGACGCATATCACTAAGAATCTGTTCCATTTCTGATGCAAAGTCAGCAGAATTGCTTTCCCGTCTGGATACAAACAGTACAGTATCCGGTATCTCTATTGTTGGTCTGGTTCTTTCATTTTGGGCAATTTCCTGATCTCCTTTCAGAAAATTCTCCGCTACTCCCATTCTTTCCAGAAAAATTATGACAGCTACAACAGTCAATGCCAACAGAGGCCATAACATATTCCAATTCTTTTTTACTCTCTTAAACATGATCTGTATCCCTCACTCTCAGTTCCAGAATGAAAGCCATTCCTTGCCTTCATGACTTAGATAAATACCATTTTTCCTGATCGTATCCAGCATATTCTGAAATGATGCATAATCTCTTATATTATCGTAATAGTGTTCATACAGCATATATAGTCTCTCATCTGCCGGATATTCCAAGGCTGCCTGTTGCAGCAGTTCTCCCGCTTCCTCATTATTCTCAAGAATCAGATCATTTTCAATTGCAGTGAAAATAAGCCTGCCCTTCTTATTACTGCCCCTCAGTGCAAAATAATCTGTCAGAAGGCTTCCAAGTCTCTTTCTATACACAGTTACGATATTGCCGGATAACAGTCCACTGTCAATAAATTCCTGCAAAAACAGGATAAATTCTCGCAAAAATGCTTCGTCCTTATGTTCTTTATAGGTTTTCTCATATTGCTGCAGCTTCTTCTCATACTCCGTCTGTATCTCCATCATCATTGTTGTTGCATAATGGGTGACTTCTGTATCATCACTGTTTCTTGCCTTTTGCAGAATCGCAATATATTCATTCGGATTCTTGTGAAGGATGTCCAGCATCAGAGAATGACGTACTTTGGCATCATTCACCAGCAATGCTTCCTCCAGCGGAACCACCTGCTCCTGTTCATTCTCCTCAACCTGGATTCTCTGATATCTGCCCTTCATAATATCCTTGGGCTTCATGTCCGTATCACGTCCACCCAGCCTGTGTCTGCGGTCTTCATACAGACGTACTCCATAGCATACAGCTCCAAAGAAAGGCACTGCATAAACAAGCGGCATCACATTTTCCCGTCTGACTGTCGCGACATGCTTTCTATGAAATGTCACTACGATACATACCACAATGTGAAGCAATATTAAGATCATTACAAGTATCATTTGATTTCTCATACTCACACCAGTTTAATATTTCTCTGCAATTTCTACTTCTACACCATTCTTCTTCATACGGTTTTCAATTGCTTCCAGATTATTCCTGTCTGCCTGTGACAACAGGATATATACCTTGCCATCTTCTCCAAGTCCAAGGATATCATTCTTTCTCGTCACATGAAGCAGTGCATCGCTGATTTTCCCATAATCCGTCTCCTGCATCACAACGCGCAGCAGTACAAAATCGGCACGACTATTCTCCTTGAGCAGTCTCTGTGCCTCCACCTCTTTCTGAAATGCCTCTGTACGCAGAATCCTTGTTCCAGACAACATTCTGTCTTTTTCAGCAATCTCCTGATAATTGGTTGCCCGAATCAGGGAATCTGATATCAGTCCCGATATGATATTGAAGCGGTTCATATATTCCATGCTCATCTGCTCATAGGCAACTTCCTGAAGTGCAATGATACCAACCAGACTGCCATTCTTCATAATACCATAAGCATACATGGGAGCGCCTTCTATATGTTCCCGGTTCACCCAGGTTTCCCCTGTTTCCAGAGTCGATGCACATTGAGGCATATCATCCAGGCACAGAGATTTGGTCAGCCTGTTCATCTGGTCTCTTGAACAGGCATTTAACCTGGCGTAGCGTCCTCCATCCAGGGAGTAGATTGCCACACTCTGCGTATCCATCATATCCTCAAGCACTGCTATGGCATGATAGAAGATTTCACTTGGATGTACAGAATTGAGCTGTCTTACCGCTGCATAAATACGACCATAGCTGTTCTTATAATTCATGATCTGGCTGCTGTAGCTTTCTTTATTCTCCAGAGCTTTCGTATACAGTTCATTCAGATATATATATTTCGTTTCCAGTACCTGCTGGCTTTTATCCGCATTCGCAAGCTTATCCTGATAACGATCCCTGGTATAACCTGCTATAGAGCCCACCAGCATATATACAGCAACGGGGAGCCAGTTTACAATATTATAGAACTGTATCTGCCAGTTGGTCTGATTCCCTGAACTTGCAAAATACATGACACAGGCTGCCACAGATGCTGCCACGCCAAACCGAAGTCCATACATCATACCAACAATCGTTACAAAAAACAGTCTGAAATCGGCAAAATCCAAAAGCTGCATATCCCGCGTATCATAGGTCAGAAATTCACAAAGCGCAAATAAAAGGACACATTCCACGATATAGAGCAGCCTCTCTTTCCACTTCTTATCCATTTTTATATTTCTTAATGTCTTACGTCTGCTTTGCTTCTGTGTCTGGGACTGATACTTTATATACCAGTCTGTGAAAGCATTCTTCACATTTTCCTTAGGATACCACCCATAATGATATCTGAACTGATCTGTCTGCTTCTGTGGCTGCATACACAGCGTTCCATATGTAACATCTGCATCTGATATTCCCATGGCTTTCTCCAGCTCGGAAATCACCTGCCCTAACTGCATCTGGTTTCCACCATATAATTCATATTGCAGATAGCCTGTCTCATCCTCTTCCATCATGGCATTTAATAATGCTGCCAGATCACTTTCAAATAGAAAATCAACCGTCTGTTCATCTGCAAAAGGCAAGCTTATCTTCTGATCGTATAAAAGCGCTTTCATAATATCTGCCGGCAATCCTTCCGGCTTGTCCGCTGCCGCCAGAAAAGGGATTCTTATATCCACCAGAGTGCTTCCCTGTCTGATATGCTGCTCACACATCTGTGTACATGCGCTCTCTATAATCTGCTGAGTTTCTCCATAAGAAGCAGAAATCACTTCCTGATTTCTGATATAGACCAGCTTCGTCCCCTGTCTTCTCTGACATAGTTCAAATATCGCATGAAGATATTCTATCTCCTGAAAAGCGTCTTTTTCCAGGCACTGTGAGAAATAAATCACATATTGAAAATGATAGGTAAAAAACAGTTTTTCAAATTCTTTCTGCTCTATGGAGAACTGATAAGGAGATATATGTTTCTCTCTGATTCTCTCTGCATCCTTACCACAGACGATAACTTTATTCTGTTCTGCCAGTACGGTGAAGAATTCTTCTTCCAGCCATTTTATATTTCCTGTTACTAATATTTCCATAATTATTTTACTTTCTTTTTACAAATTCCTACCTGTTTCGCATAAAATATAACACTTTTTTCCTATTGATGTCTATATAAAATGTAAACAGTTACATACTTTTATATCGTCAAAATCTATGTTATACTATATAAAAATCCACGTGAAAGAAAAGAGGACAACACTTATGAGATTACTAATTATTCGTCATGGTGATCCGGACTATGAGCAGGACTCACTGACTCCCAAGGGCTGGTGTGAGGCAGAGCTCCTGTCCGAAAGAATCTCCAAAATGAACATCAAAGATTTCTATGTTTCTCCTTTGGGTCGTGCCAAGGCAACCGCTTCCTGCACATTGCATAAAATGAACCGTACTGCAACAGAATGTGACTGGCTTCGTGAATTTGCCCCCACGATTCAAAGACCTGATGTAGCCGATAAACGCATGATTTCCTGGGACTGGCTGCCACAGGATTGGACAAAGGAAGAGGAATTCTACCGTCGTGATCTGTGGATGCAGCACCCTGTCATGAAGGAAGGCAGGGTAGACATAGAATATAAATGGGTCACTGATAATTTTGACAAGTTACTTGCCCAATATGGCTATGTCCGTGAAAATGACATCTACCGTGTAGAGAAAGCTAACCGGGATACCATCGTATTCTTCTGCCATTTTGGACTGGAATGTGTATTGTTAAGTCATCTGATGAATGTCTCTCCTATGCTGTTATGGCATCATACAGCCGCTGCCCCGACTTCTGTTACTACGATCTATACTGAAGAACGCCGGGAAGGGACTGCAATCTTCCGTATCAGCAGCTTCGGTGATATATCCCACCTATATGCCAACAACGAAGAGCCGTCCTTCTCGGCGCGCTTCTGTGAGACCTATGATTCTGTCGATGAATGTCACGACTGATATACTCCCAGATATCGAATCAGGACTCCACGTAATTCACTGATATCTATAGGCTTTGACAGGAAATCGTCAAAGCCTTCTTCTATCATTTGTTCTTTCACTCCACTTACTGCATTGGCTGTAAGCAGTACAATCGGAGTTGCTGCAATCTCTCCGCCTTTTGAACGTATCTCATGCAGTGCTTCCACACCATCCATCTCCGGCATCATATGATCCATGAAAATGATATCATATCTTTGTCCTTCTTCCAGAAGAGTGATACATTCCCTGGCAGAGCGAACCGCTTCTGCCTGCATTCCAAGACAGCACAGAATGCCTTTTGCCACATCACAGTTCAGGTCATTATCATCTACGACCAGTATTCTGCCTTGCTGTATCTGTATATTCTCATCATCTGGAACAATGTCCTTATCATCTGTTTTCTCTCTGTGTCCGATTCCCTGCCAGATATCCGCTATGAACTTCGTACCGCATCCATATTCACTCTCAAAGGTAATATGACCACCCATCATTTCGACAAAGCTCTTAACAATGGACAGACCTAAACCACTTCCTTCTATCTGGTAGTTCTTCTTGTTATCAAACTGTTCAAATTTGCCAAAGACCAATGGGAAGTTCTTTTGTTCAATTCCAATTCCCGTATCTTCAACTTCAATATGCAGCATTACATGTTCTTCTGTTCTCTCACGCATATGAATCCGCAAGGACACGCTGCCTGCCTTTGTATATTTGATACCATTGCTGATCAGATTAGTAAGAATCTCCTGGAGCTTCACCCGGTCTCCACACAGCCACTTGGGTATATCCGGTTCTATCTCGATAATCAGGGCAAGTCCGGCTTTTCCCGCCTGTGCACCCATCATGGAACTAATCTCATGTATCATATTCTCAAAGGAATAATTCACATCTACCAGTTCCATCTTGCCGCTTTCTATCTTGGATATATCCAGTATCTCATTGATCAGGTCCAGCAATGTATTGGATGCTTCTTTGATATTCCGGAGATAATAGTTCACATCCTTTGTATCTTGGGTACGAAGCGCCATATTGGAATAACCTACGATTGCATTCATTGGTGTCCTGATTTCATGTGACACATGTGCCAGAAAATTGGTTTTGGCTATGCTTGCCTGTTCAGACGCTTCCTTTAGCTTAATCATTTCACTGGTGTACTGATTAATAAATGTCATATCAAATATCCAGGCAATATATGCCTGCACATTTTCCCTGCCATGCGCTCTTCCTGTTACCTGGGATATACGGATCTCGTAATGTCTGTCATTCTGATCCAGAATGTTCTCCTGTCTGCTGAATATCCTCTCTATGATCTCATTCTTTCTGTCATCCTTAAGCTGTGGAAGCAGGGATGTTGCAACCGGATTCGCATATAGCAGCTTATCCTGTTTATCATCCACAATGATCAGACCATCCTTCGTGTCCTCCAGAACTCTCTCCTGTGCAAGCTGTACTGCGTCCAGAAGACCGTAACGCTTTATGGCGATCAGGAAGCAGCCTGCCATAACCGTTACTGCTAATGTAGTAGGATCGAAATTATCACTCCCTATAAACACAAAAGCAAGCAACAGTACTACAGGGAACAGTGCCGCGATAAACACCAGAATCCCACGAATCTTGGATTCGCGTCCTCCCTTCATGATTCCACCCTTCATTGCAATCACACAGTAGCCGCATATTCCTATTATCATTTCTGCTGCCCATGCATAGAAAAAGATACCCTTGTCCAGAACAAGGACACCTCTGCCACTTGGTAATATCGTGTATGCGATTGAAGTATAGAAAAGCGAATGCTTCTCGCAGGACATAATTGCAACCATAAGAATCGTATTATAGCATTCCAACGCCCATGCGATTTTTTTATTCATTGCAACCTGTGTAAAGCCCGTAACAAAAAGAAGGGCAAAAAGCATAATATGCATTTTACCTACATATGCCATCCTAACGGCGACCATAGCCGCCTCCTGCGTGGTTGCAAAGAACTCCAGTGCATCTGCTACTGTAATAATAAAAGCGCATACATTTGTCATCAACAGATATTTCTGTCCATAGGAAGGTCTCTGTGCCGCAACAATCATACAGCAGGCAAAACATATATACATGCCGCCCATATTTATAATTGCGTACATTAAATCCATGATTCTCCTCTTTTCTACATAACGGATTCCATTATGCTTCTCTTACGTAAGGATTTACAACACATCTTCGCGGGAAATGCCGTAAATTCTTGCTGCTGCATACAGTGCAATCTCTGTTACAGCATATTTTCCAAGCCATTTATCATCCTCTGCAGTTCTCTCATTCCTGCCTCTTCTGACGACAATATCATTGATACGTCTGAAATAGCTTATGATCTCATCATATTCACTGATCTGTTCCAGAAAGCAGTGTCCATAGGCTTGTGTCTCCAGATTTGCTGTAGAGACTGCCTGTAAGCATAGTTTACACTCTCCCGTTACATCTGAAGCTTCCATCAGTACATCCGGCCTGTTCTTGAGACATTGCGCAAAATATTCTTTTGCTCCTGCTGCATCCCGCCTTCTAAAATACACTGCCATCTGCTCTTTGATTTCTCTGGTCTCCGTCTTATCCCCGATAATGGCAACTCTGCATTCCAATGCCCGAAGCCCCTTTGTCCTGACCCATACCAAAAGCAGAAATTCAGAAATAAATCCAAATACTCTCCTATGATAATCATCCTCAAAGGTAAGGTCTATCCGCTTCTGAAGTTCAAAGAGTACCGTAAAAAGCCATTCACAATATTCATCATATAACGGCTTGGAAGTGACCATAATATTCCCAAAGTATGTCTTATTGTCATGTACCAGCCTGATGAAATTATCATAATAACCCGGATACAGCTCTTTGATAATTTCTCCTGTCTCATCCAGTGTCTCTATCTTATGATGTGCGCCAAATCCATAATGATAAGAATTAGGCAGCTCTAATTCTTTGGTCGTAATGATATCATACTGCTGTAGAAGTTCTTCATACTGTGCTTCTGTAAATGCCTTGTTATCTTCATTAGTCAGGAATCTGCGATAATGGCAGATTCCCACATGATCAGACTCTGTATAATTCTTCCACACCCAGTACACACCAGACAACTCGGCATAATAACAATTCTGTTTCGATATGTTATCTCCCGTATCATCCCCCAGATAACCATATTCCTGTTTTGCATTGGCATGACCTACATGCATCGGTATGTATAGCTCCTCCTGTGGAACATCAAATTTTTTGTGCGTCATGGCAAAAATTCTGACTGACATAGCAATCCCCCCTTCTATCCCAATATATCCTTTCTAATAAGCTATGTCCAGTCATTTCCGGTTCAAGAAAGAATTACGTTTAAAAGGCACAGACAATCACTGCTTGTGCCTTTTCTCTATCTGTTTATAATAACTCAATTTTCAAGCAGTTTAAATACTCCTACCAGTTCCTTGAGCTTCTGCGCCTGACTTGCAAGCTCTTCACTGCTTGCTGAACTCTCCTCTGCCATTGCCGTATTCTCTTCTACAACGGCTGCAATCTGGTTGGCTGCTTCTGAAATCTGACCAAGTGCCTCAGCCTGGCTTTCAGATGCCTCAGAAATTTCACCGATATTCTTGACCAGTTCATTTGTCTTTTCTACAGAAGCAAGCAGTTTGGATGCTGCTTCGTCTACCATTCGTTTACCATCCTCTACTGCATTCATTGCCTGAACAATCAGGTTGCTGGAGCTCTTGGCTGCCTCTGCACTCTGTGCTGCAAGATTACCAACCTGTGTTGCTACTACTGCGAAGCCCCTGCCCTCTTCTCCTGCTCTTGCAGCTTCGATAGAAGCATTCAGAGCCAGCAGATTAGTCTGTGCTGCTATATCATTGATCGTATTGATAATGCTACTGATCTGTGCTGAGCTTTCATTAATCAGATCCATAGCCTTGACAACTTCCTGCATCTGTTCATTACTGCTGGCAATATCTTCTCCTACAACCTTCGCCATGTCATTGGCAATACCGGCATTGGTTGCATTTTTATGTACCTGTTCTGATACGTTAACAATGGTGCTCTGCAATTCCTGTACAGAGCTTGCCTGATCTGTAGCGCCATCTGTGATATTCTGGGCACCCTCTGATAGCTGTGTTGCATTAGAGGCTAACTGATCAGATACGCTGTTGATCTCATTTAATGTATGAGACAGATCCTGCAATACCTTGACAAGTGCAGTCTCCATCTCTCTGAAATCACCTATATTATCTACTTCCGGGGCAATGTTGAAATTGCCGTCTGCCATTTCATTCAAGCCTCTTGTCAGATCCTTAATAATCGCACGCAAGGTATGCGCCATCTGTGCAAAAGTCTCTGTCAGATTACCGATCTCATCATGATATACAACATCTACAGATGCGGAGAAATCGCCCTCCGCCAGTCTGTTCGCTACCTCAACAACGCCGTCAATAGGCTTAATGTATCTGACAATCAGACGACTGCTGATTAAAATAATAACTACCAGAGAGATAATTGCGATTACTACCATCATAATAACCAGAATCATTGTACTTCTATTCAGATCTGCCTTGGACAATGCACTGGCTGCCCACCAGGTCTGACCGGCTACATCCACAGGAGAATAGAAACGTACCAGACTGGTTCCATCATCCTTCTTCGTACTTACATGGAAGGCGGAACCTGTATTGATGCCGGATTGTATCTTGGCATATTCTTTGCTTGAAAGCAGAGAGTCCAGACGAGTTCCTACATAATCCATAGATTCGCTGTCATAGATTATTGTACTGTCATCGGAAAGGACATCTACATACATGCTTGGATATTTGGAGTCAGTAGAACGCAGCTGGCTGAAAGTATTCAGGTTGATGTCAACCAGAATCACACCCTGAGTCTTTCCATCATATACGATAGGGAAGGAAGCGCTGACCATCTTCACACCCTGATCTTCATATGGGTCTGTAAAGCAGTTATCCTGAGTAGTGGCGACATTCTTATAATATTCCTGAGAGCCGTAGGATTCGTATGCACCGTAGCTGTGTACTGTTCCATTCGCTGCATCTGATTCACTTACATATATGGTATAGTCCTTGATTGCCGGGTCAAAAGCATCCGGCTCAAAGAATACACCAATGCCTGCAAATTCCTCATTTGACTGCACCTTGGATCTTGCTACGCTGAGGATGAAGTCCTCAATCTCCTTGTTCATCTCCTGAAGATTCACGTCATAAACTTCACTCTTCTGTGTTACTCCACTATAACCATTCTTAGCATAATTGTCATATTGAGTAACCATATAATCCTGAAAAATCTGTGCTGTGGAAGCAGCATCGTCTATCACACTCTGTACTGTAATGCCATTCTGCGATGCAATTCCCTCAAACTCACCATATACTGTTTTGTTCAAGGATCTGGCTGCCAATATAGCACTGATAACAATCATGATTGTTAAACAAATAACTAACAGCAAACCTGTTGCTATTGATATCTTATATGATATCTTTTGGTCACAAAACTTCTCTTTCGGACTTTGTACGTTCTCTTTACCCATTTCCCTCTTCCTTTCGAAAATATATTATTATCAGTCAATTAACAGTTAACAAAAATTTTATCACTTTTGACTAATATTTTCAATGTTTTTCACAGAATCCTTATATTTTTGAATAAAAAAGGTTAGCAAAAGTTCAACTTTCACTAACCTTTATGTATCAGTTTCTAATCTGTTTTAAAGCTTTTCTGAACTGGAAGGAGAACAGCACCGCTGTAAATGTAACGGCAATGAAATCCGCTACAGGCTCTGCCATATATACTGCCCTTGCCTTGTCTGCGGTAAAGACCGCCGGCATAATATAAATCAGTGGAATCAGCAGTACAAATTTTCTCATAACTGCAACTACTATGGAGGAAATGGCTTTTCCAAGAGAATTAAATGCCATCTGACAGGATATCTGAATGCCGAACATAAACATCACTGCCATATAAATACGCAGTGCCGTCTTCGTATAATCAAGCAGTACCGCATCTGAAGTAAACATACCTGCAAAAATCTGTGGAAACAGCATGACAAGAAGCCATAGAAGCACAGAATAGCCAAGGCTTGCCTTCAACAACAGGAAAAAGGCACTCTTCACACGTTCTGCGTTCCTTGCCCCATAATTATAGCTCATAATAGGCTGTGCACCCTGTCCAAGTCCCTGTAGAGGCAGCATGGCAAACTGCATAACACTGGTCAGAATCGTCATAGCTCCTACTGCAACATCTCCACCGTATTTTAATAAGGAAGAATTAAAGCAGACTGAAATGACACTCTCACTTGCCTGCATGATAAACAGGGATGTTCCCAGTGCCACGCAGGGCAGAATAACAGCCCCCTGCAATTTGAGGTTTTCTTTTCTGATTCTGAGGATTGTCTTATGTCCAAACAGGAAACTCAGCACCCATATGCAGGAGCATGCCTGTGAAATGACGGTTGCAAGAGCTGCCCCCTGCACTCCCATATGACATGCAAAGATGAAGATAGGATCAAGTACGATATTGACTACTGCGCCAATGAGAACAGAATACATACCAACTTTTGCAAAGCCCTGTGCTGTAATAAAAGTATTCATTCCCAGTGTCAGCTGTACGAAAATGGTTCCCAGTGCATAGATACTCATATAGCTTACTGCATATTCAATGGTATTCTCGCTGGCTCCAAATGCCATCAGAAATGTTCTGTTACCAAAGTACATGACTATGGTCAGTATAATGGAAATCAAAATCTGCAACGCAAAACAGTTACCCAGAATCTTCTCTGCTGTCTCCTGTTCCCCTTTTCCCATCATAATGGACGCTCTTGGTGCTCCACCATTCCCGACCAGCGCTGCAAAAGCGGAAATGATCATAATAAGGGGCATACATACACCAACACCTGTCAATGCCAGTGCACCACTGTCCGGAATATGCCCGATATAAATGCGGTCTACAATATTATAAAGCATATTGATCATCTGCGCTGCGACTGTTGGAATCGCAAGACGCAGCAATAACTTGCCAATTGGCTCTTTCGCCAGAAAATCTTTGTCTTCGTTCATATTTATAACCATGCCTTTCTTTCTTATGTAGGATATTGTAGAATATAAAAAAATATAAGTCAAGAAATCCAAAGAAAAGAACGGATTCCCCTCCCTTCATGCTGGAAAACCAAGTACATAGCAGGTCTTGCATTCTCCGGTCTCAAGTGATATACTGCAATTCGTGCATTTATCAAAATCGGATGTACCACATCCGGACTGGTTCGTGAACTTCCCAGTATAAAAAACCAAGTATCTCTATTACACATCAAATCAATTTAAAGGAGATTGGAGAATGAATGCGAAAAAAGTCATTATTGACTGTGATCCGGGCATTGATGATACCCTGGCGCTCATGCTGGCGTTATCATCCCCTGAACTGGATGTCCTTGGAATCACAGTTGTCTCTGGAAATGTCCCTGTAGAAAAAGGCGCTGAAAATGCGCTGAAGGTTCTGGACTGGATGAACCGTAAGGACATTCCCGTGTATCTTGGTGAGCCCTTACCGCTTGTCCGCAACTATGTGGATGCCATGGATACCCATGGTGATGACGGACTGGGTGAATCCAACTATCCCACCATTACAGATATCAGACCACATACAGATGCAGTAGGCTTTCTACGTGACACTCTGCTGCACACACCACATGTATCTGTTATTGCCCTTGGTCCTCTGACCAATCTGGCACGTCTCTATCAGACATCACCGGAAGCTTTTGCACAGATTGAGGAAATGGTCAGCATGGGCGGTAATTACAAGAGTCATGGCAACTGCTCACCTGTTGCCGAGTATAATTACTGGTGCGACCCCGATGCAGCCCATATTGTATACGAAGCTTTTGCCTCCATGGAAGGAAAACTGTTGCACATGATAGGTCTGGACGTTACCCGTCAGATCGTTCTGACACCAAATATTCTGCAATATATGCGTTATGCCAATCCAGTCATGGGTGAACGCATTACCAATATCACGAAATTCTATCTGGATTTTCACTGGAAACAGGAAGGCATCATTGGCTGTGTCATCAATGATCCTCTGGCTGTTGCCTATTTTATCGACCGCAATCTGTGTCAGGGCTTTGCTTCCTACGCTACTGTAGAAACACAGGGTATTTCCATCGGACAAACGTTAGTGGATACTTACCACTTCTGGAATAAACCTGATAACAGCTATATTCTGACACAGACAGATGCTTATGGTTTCATGAAGTTCTTCTTACAGAGAGTTATAAATGCACCCGAATCTGAAATAGAACGAATATTAAAAACAATTTGAAAGGTATGAACATCATGAAAAATAATAAAATAAAACTTACTACTACTGCTGTCTGCTTCCTGGCTTTGGCCGCTGCACTGAATCTGGTGGGAGGCTTTATCGCCCTTTCCCTGCGACTGCCTATCTACCTGGACAGTATCGGAACGATGCTTGCAGCTACCCTGCTAGGTCCCATCTGCGGCATGCTTCCCGGACTGGTCAGTGGACTTGTCAGTGGCTTTACCAGTGATATCTATGCACTTTATTATATCCCCGTACAGCTTATTACCGGTATTCTTACAGGTATCGTATTTCGTAAGATGCAGCCTCGCAAGTTACAGTTGATTCCTGCTGCCGCACTGATCTCCATACCTGGAACAGTTGTCAGCTCCACCATTACTGCTGTTGTCTTTGGAGGTATTACTTCCTCCGGTTCTACGATTCTGGTACAGCTTCTCTCCCACACAGGGCTTAGTATGACTGCCAGCGTATGTGTCGTTCAGGCTCTTACTGATTATGCAGACCGTGTTCTGTCTCTTATGCTGACTGTTGCTGTCATGGCTGCTATCCCTTCTTCTGTGAAGAACTCTATCTGGAAAGGACAGACAACCAATGGAACGGTATAATCGAATTGCAAATAAAAACCAGCGTGAAATTGTCCTGTTACAGGGTTTTCCCTGCTTCTGGGGCAAATGCCGCTTCTGTGACTATACGCTGGACAACTCTAGGAATGAAGAAGAAATGACAGCGCTTAACGCCGAAATCCTGTCCCATGTAACAGGAGAATTCGGCGTTCTCGAAGTCATCAACTCCGGGAGCTGTTTTGAAATTCCAAAGGAGACATTGGAACTCATTCGTGATATTATATATGCAAAGGGTATCAAGCGCCTGTTCTTTGAAGCACACTGGTGCTACCGCAGCCGCTTGCAGGAAATGCGTGATTTTATGGGCATTCCCATTACTTATAAGATTGGCGTAGAGACTTTTGACAATGATTTTCGTGAGAATTATCTGAACAAGCATGCCAACTTCACCTCTCCTGAGGAAGTCAGCCGCTATTTTGACTCCCCCTGTCTGCTGGTCGGTATGCAGGGACAGACAAAAGAAATGATTGATTACGATATCGCTATGTTAAAGAAATACTTCAAACTTGGAACTGTTAATATCTTCACAAATAACAGTACCGATGTGAAACGGGATGAACAGTTAGTCGCATGGTTCATGGACAAATATGCTGCTCTGCTGGATGACCCTGCAGTTGAAGTATTATATGAGAAAACAGATTTTGGAGTAGGGGACTAAGTATGAAAAGCCAAGGGTTGTATGGAGATTAATATGAGAATTCTTAATTTACCGGCAAGACAATTATTTCATTATGTATTAACAGGAAAATTCAAGGCGCCCAATGCTGACTGGAAGCATGAACATTTCTATCTCGGCGAATATGAATTATTCGTCATGACTGAAGGGACACTGTATCTAAGTTATCATGGTGACGACTTTACAGTGAAACAGGGTGAATATCTGCTTCTTCCTCCCTGTAATTCTTGGAGACAGGGATTTAAAAGTGCCTACTCCTCTTTTTATTGGCTTCATTTCTCTGTATCCGGGGACTATCCGATTGAGCAGTCCCCGGATATGGTAACAGATCCTGAAGCTTTCTTTACCATACCGCAGACCGGAAAGATTCCTAAGCCTGAAAAGGTTGCCGTGCTTATGAAACAGCTGCAGGATGAGGTAAAAAATAAATACCCTGCGCTCACTCTCGATTCCATGTCTACAAGTGTACTCATGGAACTGTATGGACAGCTCTGTCTGAATGCCCCTGCCGGCTCCAAGACTCCTGTTCAAAAGCAAATCCACTCAGATATTATCGACTATATCCAGCGTAATATTACAACTAACCTGAAAATATCGGATATTGCAGCACACTTCGGTTATAACGAGAAATATCTGTCGCATCTGTTCGCTGAGATTACCGGCATTCCCTTAAAGCAGTTCATCCTGAGCCGCAAAATGGATGCCGCCAATTTCATGCTTACAGACTCTAACAAACCGATCACAGAAATCGCCAGAGAGTTAGGATTCTCCGATAATCATAACTTCTCCAGAGCTTACCGTAATTTTACCGGACTGACCCCTACGGAGTACCGCAATGCCTTTGCAGGAAGAATGCTGTATCATGAATAAAACCATGTTCTAGTTTTTTATAAGCCATGTTCCCTTTTTTGATGAACCAATATGTTCCACCAAACCGTCTTTCTTCATTTTATTTACATGATAGCGAACGCCACCAACGGACAAATTCAACTGTTGCGCAATTTTCTTTACTGTAATAGCAGGGTGTTCTTTCATAATTGCCATTATTCTATCTGCTGTTTCTGTATCTGTGTTAGTTTTTATATTAGTTTCTGTGTCAGTGTTAGGTTTTCTGTCAGTTTCTGTGTTAGTATCTTTTCTTCGATACATATTCACTCTGAGCTTTTCTCAGTCTACCCGCAGCATACGGTAACCGACGCCGATATGCGTCTGAATGTATTGCGGACTGTCCTTTTGCGGCTCCAG
>OGDS01000486.1_pt1 | contig 41464 bp, 38 predicted proteins | sample 1570351 | NCBI WGS metagenome assembly OGDS01 (sample SAMEA2581974, study PRJEB24529) | metagenome | biome: Human gut stool | place: China | collected 2011
GAAGTGCACACCTGCCTCGAGAAGCTGCTTCATAGAAACGACTGCCATAGTAAAAATACCTCCAATATTGTTTTGCCTCCGCACACCGTGATCCGCGGCCATATCGGATGGCTTTGGACTGCCCTCCACTCCCGAAAGAGCACAAAAGGGCATAGTGATGCGTGTGTAATGCTGAATAATAATAGCACAAACAGGCGTGCGTTGCAAGGGGTTTTCTCTGTTTTTTACAAGAAAATCGCGTATTTTTTGTTTATTCGTCCGTCTGAGTGCTGTTCAGGCTCTCCATGCCCATCCGGCTGAGGGCATAGCCTTTGCCGAACATCAGGTCATATTGCAGCAGCCAGTGCTTCTGGCTCCAGCTTTCCTGCAGGGAGCTCGGGGTCTGGGTGGTGGTACCGTCCAGATTCATCACCGTGCCCCGGGTATTGGCGCGGTCGGCCACCTGCAGCTGGCGGTTCAGCAGCTGGAAATAAAGCGGCTGCTCCAGACCGTAGAGGTTCATCATCACCGGCGAGATATCGTAAGCGGCAATGGTGCCCAGATCCACGGGCTTGTCGGTGTAGTTCGACCACATCAGCAGGGTGGTCTGGTGCAGGCGCGGGTCCGCACTGGAATCGCTGGCATAGCCGCTGCTGGTAAAGACATCATAATTGGAATCAATGGGGTTGTAATGGTCGCCCCAGAACACCAGGATCACCGGCTCGTCCACCTGCGAGAAGTATTGGGTCAGCTTGCCCAGCATGGCATCGGCATCCCGGATGCCGGTCGCAAAATCTTCCAGCGCGCCGATGGTGCTGGCCTTGAGGCCCGCCGGGTGCTCTGTCACCTTCACCCGCACATCGTCCGGGTAGTTGTCTTTATTATAATTGGTATGGTTCTGCATTGTGACCGCGTGCAGGAAAACCGGTGCATCCGAGGATGTCTTCATCTTCTCGTACTGCTGGATAATCTGGTCCGCCATGGAGTCATCCGTGACCAGACCGCTGGTCCAGTAGTGCCTGCGCACCTTGTTGACATGGGTCATCTGTTCCAGGCTCAGGAAGGTGTCAAAGCCCAGGTTGGGGTATGCCGTGTCCCGGCTCCAATACTTGGCCCAGAAGCAATGAACTGCCGCCGTCTGATATCCCTGCGTCAGCTTGAGGTAATTGGGCAGCGAGAACATGGGCTTGGTCACATGCTGCTGGTAGGGCTTGCTGCCGTTGGGCAGAAAGGAAGCCGAATAGCCGGTCAATGCTTCAAACTCCACATCGCAGGTTCCGCCGCCGAAACTGGGGCTGTACGCCCGGCCAGAAGCACTGGTCTGCTGCAGGGCGTGGAGGTTGGCGGAGACATCGGTATCAAACTGGAAGCCGTACTGTTCCAGCTCCGACACGTCCCAGTAGGACTCGTCCATCACGTAGATGATGGTGGGCTTTTTCACGGTCTCGTCCGCAGAGGTGGTGGCACCGTAAGATCCCGGGTAGAGCGGAGCGGTGGAATATTTCTGTGCAGCTTCCGTATCATCCAGGATTGCGTTGACAGCCTCCTCTGAATACCCCTCCGGTTTGGAAATCTCCAGATTGGTCAGATTGGTCAGAAAGCTGGTGATGACACCATAATAGCGGTAGTAGCGGTCCTGCATCCAGGCATCCGGCACAATGCCAATGGCCTGTGTCACGGCAGGCTGCAGGAACACGCCAAAGAGCAGACCGCAGGTAGCTGCCGCACTGGCAAGAAAGCCTGCCGCCCGGGGCTTCCAGTTCAGCTTCTGCCGCCCTCTATAAAGGAAGAAAGACACCACGACCAGCAGCACGATAATAACAATGGATACCACCATGCTGGTCTGGATGTGGATCCCGGCCGCAGCTGCCACACCCGCAGCCTCTGACACCTGCATCAGGTCCCAGGGCAGGAAGGGCTCGCCGCGCAGCTGCAGTGTGTAGAAATTGACTGCCGCCGGGGCACAGCCCAGCACCGCCGCCAGCAGGGTCGCCAACGGTGCAAACCGGGTCAGCCAGTCCACTGCCAACCAGCTGAGAAACAGCATGGCCCACGCCAGCAGATAGGCTTCGGCATGGGGGAAAATGTATTGGGTAAAGGTCTCCCCTGTCAGGCTGCCGCGGGCGATCCACTCCGTCAGGAACAGGATGCCCAGCGTTGCCAGTGGCGGGAAGAGCAGCCGCAGCCCATGCAGGGAAAGCGGCGTATGTTTTTTTGCGTTCATAGAGAGAAGTTCCTTTCACTTCCGGAAATCAGATTTCAAGCCGGAGCGGCAAGGCTCTGCCGCTCACGGTTCTCTATTATAATCCGATTTTTTGTAAAATCAAACCCTGATGCAGGAAAAATTCACGAAAAATTTCAGCCGTCCAGCCAGTGCCGCAGTTTTTGCCAGAAACCCTGCTTTTTGGCTTCCGGCTCCGGCAGCTCCGTGCGGACCAGGATCGCGTCCACTCCCAGTGTTTCGATGTCCGTCCAGGGGATGACCAGAGTCTCGTCCCGGCCCAGCAGCCCAAACAGATGAGGCTGCCCGAGCAGCAGCAGGCTTTTGACCTGCGCCGTTGCCGGATCGAGCTCCAGATCATCGGCGCGGCCAAGGCAGGCCCCGTTGCTCAACTGAACGATCTCCTTTGCGCACAGCTCCCGGAATTTCATCGTGCTCCCCTCCCCGCAGTTTGCCTGTTTCATCCTATGCGGCGGCACAGTGCTTGATGCAGGGCGGGCAGTTGTGCTATACTGTGGGCAGAATCTTTCTGGCAGAAACATCCATACAGAATTGAGGAAACAGCGATGTATAAAAATATCATCTTTGATCTGGGCGGTGTCATGGTGGATTTCGACCCCAAGACCTACCTGGTAGACCGCTTCTGCAATGCCGAGGTAGAGGAGCAGGTCTCCCAGCTGACCTTTGAAAGTGAAGAGTGGAAGCTGCTGGATGCAGGGCTTATCACCCGCTCTGAGGCCAACCTGCGGATGCTGGCCCGCGCAAAAGAATATGGCCGCGCGTTTGAGGTGCAGGGCGTGCTGGACGATTGGATGCATATCCTCCGCCCCCGCCGCCGGATGCAGGAGCTGGTGCGGAAACTCAAGAGCCGTGGCTACTGTGTCTACTACCTGAGCAATATCCCCGAGGATGTGCTGGATTTTCTGACCGAGCGCGACCTCAAGGGCCTGTTCGACGGCGGCGTGGCCTCCTGCGAGGTGCACATCAACAAGCCTGACCCGCGCATCTATAAGGCCCTGCTGGACAAATACCAGCTCAAGGCCGGGGAAAGTATTTTCATTGATGACCGGCTGGAGAATGTACAGGCCGCTTTCCGTCTGGGCTTTGCCGGCATCCAGATGAAAGACAGCGTCGGCACACTGGTGCGCAGCCTTGCTACCTGCAGTGTGGTCATCCACTGAACAGCACACAAAAACTCCCCGCTCAATGCCCTGTTTGGGGCGCTGGGCGGGGAGTTTTCTGCCATTACAGATTATTTCTTTTCGTAATTCTGGCAGTAGTGCGGGGTCTCCACCTGCTGGGTGGTGCAGGAGCAGTGCTCTGTCACCTTGATCTGGGGCAGATCACACTTGCAGTTCTGCACATTGTGGCGGCACTCGCAGACATCGCAGGTCACACCTGTGTTTTCCATTTCTATCGCCTCCTTGGCTCTAGGTTGCCCCGGCTTCAGGCGATTATACATGGGTGCTTATTTTTCTGCGTTTGCTTCACGCCTTGCCTTCATTGTCACGATTACATGCTTGATGGAGAGAACGGGATGCACCGGCAGCATCCGCGGCCCGGCCCAGCGCATGACAGTACGGATCTGCTCCCGCATTTCCGGTTTGTAGCAGTGAACTTTGCAGGCAGAGCAAAAGGTTTTCGTCTCCATAAAGGGGCAGTGCTCAATGCGGGCCAGTGCATAATCATGGAGCTGCTGGCACTCCGGGCAGAGGTTTCCCTTCGGGCTGTGATGCTGTCTGCGGCAGTAAAGTGCGATCATCTCACTGACCAGCAGTTTTTCATCGTTTCTCTTTTTGGCAAGGTCTTTCGGGGTGGTCTTTGACATTCTTTTCCTCCTGACAAAACAAAAACCGGCAGAGCGCCGGAATTCTTACACTCTGCCGGTTAGTTTATCAGAACAAACTTCTTTTGTCAAGTTATGATCTTACCATGCAGCCAGGTCTGCACCCAGCTTGCGGCAGGCAGCCTGAACATCCTCATCCGGTGCCTCGTTGCAGATCAGACCCTCACCGTTGAGCACCTGTGCACCATCACCCTGTGCACGCTCGACCCAATCGCGCATCCACTGGCCGTCGCCCCAGCCATAAGAGCCGAACAGAGCGATCTTCTTGCCGTTCAGGGAGCCCTCCAGATCGGAGAACATCGGCTCAAACTCGCTCTCTTCCAGCTGCTCTGCGCCCATTGCGGGGCAGCCAAATGCAACTGCATCAAACTCTGCCAGCTTCGCGGCGTTCATTTCGCCGCAGGGGACGATGGTGCCGTTTGCACCCTCTGCCACGCAGTTTGCCATGGTCTCCGTGTTGCCGGTTGCACTCCAGAATACAACTGCTACTTTGCTCATAAAGAAGAACCTCTCTTTCAATTTTGGTTAGTATATTCTAACTTTTATCTTCAAGAAATTGCTCTGCCTGACATCAGACAGAGCAATTTGGTTAGGCTTTTCTAACCATCAAAAGAATACCACAGGGCGGGCTCCTTGTCAAGAACCTTTTGCAGAATTTTTCAGAGCGCTCCTCCACCCCGGCGCAGCAACAGGAACACCACCGTCAGCACGCCGTAGATCACCGGCTGGTGGAGCAGATATAGCATCAGCGAGTTCCGCCCCAGCCACCCCAGCGGCGGGCAGACAGAACGATGAAGCGGTTCCAGCCGTTCCTTCCCGACCAGATGGTACAGATAGAAACCGGTCCAGAACAGAAACAGCCATGGGATCAGCGGGAAGTAATCGGCAGAGAAGAAACCAAAGGGGTAAAAGCCCAGATAGGCCGTGAAGTAGTTGGCGTAGAGAAAGCCCGGCGGTGTGATGAGCCAATGGCCCAGCTGCAAATAGCCATCGGCTGCATGGCGGGTGAAGTAAAACAGAAAAAAGCTCCCTGCAAGGCCTACCACCGGCGGCACCTTTTCCAGCCACTTTTCCAGCAGACCCGTGATGATCATAGCCGAACCCAGAAGCGTCAGCACGCCGAACCAAACGACATCCGCAGGCATGAAGATCAGCGTGACCGCCGTGACAAGCGCGCCGCACCCGAACACCATTGCGCCCCGTTTGACCGGGTGGCGGCCCAGCGGCAGGCAGAAGCCGGACAGCAGGAGGAACACCCAGCAGATGGATTGCTGCCACAGTTCTCCCTGCCAGCTGCCATACCACGGTGCACTCACACCAAACAGATAGACCAGATCCCACATGCCATGGTAAAGCATCATGCTGATCAGGTCCAGCCCGCGCAGCTCGTCCAGCAGCGCGCAGCGAGTGGAAGTTGATTTCATAAGACTTCCCCTTTCGGAATGTTTTTTCCATTGTACGCCCTGCCATGGATCCCGTCAAGCAAAAAAAGCTGCCGTGCAGCTTTAGAACCGCACGGCAGCTTTATGATAACAGGTTCAGAAAAATGCAGGAGTTACAGCTCCACGTTGAAGTAGCGCTTCAGCAGGCCCTCAAAGCCGCGGCCATGGCGAGCCTCGTCCTTTGCCATCTCGTGGACGGTATCGTGGATCGCATCCAGATTCAGGGCCTTTGCCTTCTTGGCCAGGTCCATCTTGCCGGAGCATGCGCCGCACTCAGCCTCAGCACGCATCATCAGGTTCTTCTTGGTGCTGTCGGTCACGACCTCACCCAGCAGCTCGGCGAAACGAGATGCGTGGTCAGCCTCTTCGTAGGCATAGCGCTTGTAAGCCTCAGCGATCTCGGGGTAGCCCTCGCGCTCTGCCACACGGGCCATGGCCAGGTACATGCCGACCTCGCTGCACTCACCCTCAAAGTTTGCGCGCAGACCGTCAACGATCTCCTGAGGCACACCCTCAGCCTTGCCGATGCCGACCACATGCTCGGTCACATAGGTGTTGCCGGTCTTTTCGACAAATGCGGATGCGGGAGCCTTGCAGACAGGGCACTGCTCAGGAATAGAGCCTTCAGCGATGTAACCACAGACGGTGCAGACATACTTCTTCATAAGAATATCCTCCATTGTTTTTCATTATGTTCTTGGCCTCACCTCTGGTACAGGGGGCCTTGCTTCTGAGCCTATTATAGCAACGATTCCTAGATTAGTCAAGACTAATTTTAAGAATTATTCCTATTTATTTTTTAGACCTGCAGGTTGCCGCTGCTCGGAGCATCGGAACCGTTGGCAGCATCAAACTCGTAATCATTGCCGGGGAGGATGGCGTTGAGCAGGATGCCCACGATGGCGGCAATGGCCAGGCCGGACAGGTTGATGGAGACACCGCCCACAGCGAAGGTCAGACCGCCCACAGAGTTGAAGCCCAGCGCGCAGACTAGGATGACAGCGGCAACGATCAGGTTGCGGCTGTTGGTAAAGTCCACACGGTTCTCGACCACATTGCGGACACCGATCGCGGAGATCATGCCGTACAGCACAAAGCTGATGCCGCCAATGATGCCGGTGGGGATGGTGTTGATGACGGCCTCAAACTTGGGGCTGAAGCTCAGGATCACAGCCATCACAGCGGCAATGCGGATGACCAGCGGATCGTAGATGCGGCTCAGGGCCAGAACACCGGTGTTCTCACCGTAGGTAGTATTGGCGGGGCCACCCAGCAGACCGGCCATGGCAGTGGCAAGGCCGTCGCCCATCAGGGTGCGGTTCAGGCCGGGATCATTGATATAGTTGTGGCCGACCGTAGCGCTGATGGCAGCGATATCGCCCACATGCTCCATCATGGTTGCCAGCGCAATGGGGATGATGGTGAACATTGCGCTGATGAACTCAGGGCTGCCGTCGATGGCGAACAGGCCCATGGCGCTCTTGTGCAGGGGAATGCCGAACCAGTCGGCAGCGGCAATGGCCTCAAAGTTGACTGCACCAGTGACCAGAGCCACAGCATAGGAGACCAGCACACCGATCAGGATGGGCAGGATCTTGACCATACCCTTGCCCCAGATGTTGCAGACAATAACGGTGCCCAGGGCCACAAAAGCCAGCAGCCAGTTGGACTCGCAGTTGGTGATGGCGGAGGGGGCCAGGATCAGACCAATAGAGATGATGATGGGGCCTGTGACCACCGGCGGGAAGAATTTCATAATGCGGCGGATGCCAAAGGTGGAGATGAGCAGGCTGACCAGCAGGTACAGAATGCCGGACAGTGCCACGCCCGCGCAGGCGTAGGGCAGCATTTTGGTATTGGCAACGGTCAGGTTGCCGTCTGCGTCAGCCAGCATGGGGGCTACAATGGAAAAACCGCCCAGGTAGGCAAACGAGGAGCCAAGGAAGGCCGGGACCTTGCCCTTGGTGACAAGGTGGAACAGCAGGGTGCCCAGACCGGCACAGAGCAGAGTGGTGGAAACGCTCAGGCCGGTGAGCAGGGGCACCAGCACAGTTGCGCCGAACATGGCAAACATGTGCTGCAAGCCCAGGATCAGCATCCGTCCGGTGCCGAGCTGCCGGGCATCGTAAATGCCCTTGGAGTAATCGATCTTTTCACTCATAGAGAAGTTCTCCTTTCATCGCTGCCCAAAAAAAGAGGCATTGCCGCAGCAACGGCAGTGCCTCAATCTTCTGGAGCAGATTCAAAAAACGGGACCGGAAGGCAAAACACGCGCTCCGCAAAGTCGAACGAAACATTTTGCTCTCCCCTTCCCTGTCTGACTTTATAAAGTATACCAGAAACCATGCCCGGATGCAATCCGTTTGCCGCAGTTTCCCTCAGCTTTTTGGCCGGACATCTTGAAATATGCCCCTGTCCGCACTATAATATAACCTATTGAATTGATTTGTATTTCAAGAGGAATGTTATGATCTATCTGGATTATTCTGCAAACACCCCGGTGGATGCGCGGGTGTTGGAGCAGTTCTGTGCCGTGGAGCGCCGCTGCATCGGCAACGCCAACTCTCACCACCAGGCAGGCTCTGCCGCCAAGGCAGAGATCGATGCCGCCACCATCAAAATCGCCTCTCTGCTGGGCGTTCAGCCGGCAGAGATCATCTATACCTCCGGTGCCAGCGAGGCCAACAACTTTGCTTTAAAGGGGTTGGCCCATCTCTCCCGCCATACAGGCAGACACATCATCTCCACTCCGCTGGAACATTCTTCGGTCAGCGGCACCCTGACGGCATTACAGGAACAGGGATATGAGATCGACCTGCTGGACGTGAAGCAGGACGGTACCGTAGATCTTGAGCACCTGAAGGATCTGCTTCGCCCGGATACCATCTGCGTTGCCATAACGCTGGTGGACAGTGAGCTGGGCGTGGTGCAGCCTGTACAGGAGATCGCCGCCATCCTGAAAGCATACCCTCACTGTCACCTGCATGTGGATGCGACCCAGGCTGTGGGCAAGATCCCCGTTTCTTTTGAGGGCGTGGACACCATGAGCCTGACGGCCCACAAATTCTACGGACTGAACGGCATCGGCCTGCTGATCAAGCGGCGGAATCTGGCGCTGGAGCCTCTCATCCATGGCGGCGAGAGTACCACCATCTACCGCAGCGGCACCCCCACTGTGGCGCTGGCCTCCTCGCTGGCCTGTGCGCTTGATCTCGCCGTCACTGACCTGCCCGGACGCGTTGGCCATGTGGCAAAGCTGAATGCAGAGCTCCGTGCCGCCCTCAGCACATACCCGCTGGTGCGCATCAACAGCCTGGAACACGCCATCCCCCATGTACTGAATCTGAGCGTTCAGAACGTCAAGGGCACCGTGTTCCAGCGGGAGCTGGATGCCAAAGGGGTCTGCGTCTCGGTCAAGTCAGCCTGCTCTTCGGATGGTCTGCCTTCGCGTGCGGTGTTTGCGGTCAGCCGCGACCGCCGCAACGCACTGTCCTCCTGGCGCATCAGCCTGAGCCATCTGACCACCGAGGACGAGATCAAAGCCTTTTTGCAGGCGTTCGATGTCTGCTGCCGTGAGCTGACCGCCGTACATTAAATAAAAAGAGGAACCAACATGAAACGTGAGCTTGAACCTTATCAGATGATCGAACGCAGTATCATCAAGAAATACCGCAAGGAGCTGTGGACCCCCTTTATCGTGGCGGTAAAGCGCTACGAGCTGGTACAGGAGGGCGATAAGATCGCCGTCTGCATCTCGGGCGGCAAAGACTCCATGCTGATGGCAAAGCTGATGCAGGAGCTGCAGAAGCACAGCGATGTTCCCTTTGAACTGGTCTTTCTGGTGATGGATCCCGGCTACAACGAGATCAACCGCCAGAAGATCGAGTCCAATGCAGAGCTGCTGCACATCCCGGTGACCATCTTCGAGAGCAACATCTTTTCCGTTGCCAACAACACCGAAAAGAACCCCTGCTACCTCTGTGCCCGGATGCGGCGCGGCCACCTGTACAGCAAGGCCAAGGAGCTGGGATGCAATAAGATCGCGCTGGGCCACCACTTCAACGATGTGATTGAGACGACCGTGATGAGCATGTTCTACGGCTCCCAGATGCAGGCCATGCCGCCCAAGCTCCACAGCACCAGCTTCCCCGGCATGACCCTGATCCGCCCCATGTACTGCATCCGGGAAGAAGATATCCTGGCCTGGAAACGCTACAATGATCTGGAATTCATCCAGTGCGCCTGCCGCTTTACCGAGAACTGCACCATGTGCGACAACGGCGGCGGTGGTTCCAAGCGGCAGGAGGTCAAGCTCCTGCTCCGCCGCCTGAAGCGCGACAATCCCAATATCGAAAACAGCATCTTCCGCAGCATCCACAATGTTGCCATTGATACCATGCCCGGTTATCGATCTGAGGGTGTGGATCACAGCTTCCTGGAACGATTCAATGCTATGGAAAACCACTGAGCTGCATCCGCATTTCTGCCTGCGCTGAATCACGCTTTGTACGCGATACAACAGTAAAAAATCCCCCTCAGCTTACGCTGAAGGGGATTTTTTATGCCACCGGCGGGGCTTGAACCCGCACTCTGTCTCCAGAAAGGGATTTTAAGTCCCTCGTGTCTGCCAATTTCACCACAGTGGCTTCTGAATGAGCTGCTGCTCACGATCCTGCAAGCAGCAGCTCATATAATACAATAGAAATGCTGTTTTGTCAAGTTTACACTTTGCCGCCGTGCAGCTCTGCGTACATCTTGGAGCGGCACTCAGCCACAGCAGGGGTCATATTGACGTAGTGCTTGTGAGGCATCTCGATGCGCAGCTCGCTCTCCCAGGTCTCCTCGGTGAGCTGCTTGACGATATAGGCTTTTTTCTCCGCAATGGAGGGCAGCTCGATGGCCAGCTCACCGTTCAGGATATGCGGCACCAGCAGCTGCTTGACGCGGGTGGGAACGATGGTGACGATACGCTCGATGGCATCGGAGTCGAGGTTGACCATCGTGACCGGCTTGCCTGCCTCGATGACCTCGCCGTCCATGGCGATGAGGTCGCACTGGGCCTGACCATTTTCGTCATAGAGACGCCACGGCATCTTCTTGCCGGGGATGATGGCCTTGCTGGCGGAGTCGGAGCACTTCATCTTGGGCTGATAGCTGCCGTCGGGGCGTTTGACCGCCACCAGCTTGTACACGCCGCCAAACACAGGGTCCGAGGCCGAGGTGATGAGGTTCTCGCCCACGCCGTAGGAGTCGAAGTGTGCGTGCTCGTACAGCTCCATGTTGGCGATCTTCTTCTCGTCCAGACCGTTGGAGGCCACCAGCTTGATGTAGGACTTCCCTGCTGCATCCAGTGCCTTGCGCAGGCGCTTGGAGCCTCGGGCCAGGTCACCGGAATCGATGCGGGCGCTCTTGACGCGGCGGTTGGGGTCATCAGGATATTTCTCAATGAGGTAGTCGTCCAGCTTGATGAGGTTGGGCAGACCGCTCTCCATGATGTTGTAGGTATCCAGCAGCAGGCTGACGGAATCCGGGTAGGTATCGGCGAATGCCTTGAAGGCGTCGAACTCGGTCGGGAAGAACTCGATGAAGCTGTGGGCCACAGTACCCACAGCCTTGACCTCAGAGCCGTACTTCATCTCGGCCAGACAGTTGGCCGTGCCGATGCAGCCGCCCAGAACGGCAGCATAAGCGCCGTCGTTGCCTGCACTCTCGCCCTGTGCGCGGCGGGTGCCGAACTCCATGACGCTGCGGGGGGTGTGAGTGTTGAGGCCGGTGATGCGGGTGGCCTTGGTGGCGATGAGGCTGTGGAAGTTCATGGTCTGGAGCAGGTAGGTCTCGATGAGGATAGCGCCCACGAGGTCGCACTCGATGCGCACCATCTGCACATGGGGGTAGCAGACCGTGCCTTCGGGCAGAGCGTACATATCGCCCTTCCAGCGGTACGTGCGCAGATACTCGCAGAACTCCTCACTCATGCCCTTGGTGCGCAGCCAGTGGACATCCTGCTCATTGAAGTGGTAGTTCAGCAGGAAACGGGTCAGCTTGCGCTGGCCGGCGCTGATGGAGTAGCCTTGGTTATCCGGGTTCTTGCGGAAGAACATATCAAACACAAGGGTCGTATCCTTAAAGCCGTTCAGAAACAGGCAGTTGGCCATAGTGAATTCGTAAAAATCAACGACCATTGCCGGATTGTCGTAGTCCTCATCCGGGATATACGGCACAACTTTGATCTCGCTCATGAAAAGTTTCCTCTCTTTTTCCGCGCACCCCTGCGGCGGGTGCAGCCAAACAAACTCTGCGCTGCCGCGCGTTTCGTCCTGTCATGACAGGATGTTTGTACCACTATAGCATCTTTGGCGGGCAGACGCAAGAGGTTTTGGCAAAAAATGACGACAGAAAGAAAAAATGTTTTTTACGAAATCTTTACCAGCACCTCCGGCAGTGCTCTTCTGTCCTCGGATAAATCACGAGCATCGATGCCGCCCGGATATGCAAAAACACCCGCAGCGCCTTTTCGTGCTGTGGGTGTTTTGATATTTCAGATTCAGCCGTTCATGATGCTGGGGGTAGCATTCTTCAGCACGACGTCGTGGCTGCCGCCCTCAACGATGGAGGTGGAGGAAACGACGGTCAGCTTGGCCTTCTGCTGCAGTTCGGGGATAGAGAGTGCGCCACAGTTGCACATGGTGCTCTTGACCTTGTACAGGGTGGTCTGGACGCCGTCGGCCAGCGGACCGGCGTAAGGAACATAGCTGTCCACGCCTTCCTCGAAGCTCAGCTTGGTGGAACCACCGAGGTCATAGCGCTGCCAGTTGCGGGCGCGGTTGGAGCCTTCGCCCCAATACTCCTTCATATACTGGCCATTGATGCGAACCTTGTTCGTGGGGCTCTCGTCGAAGCGGGCGAAGTAGCGGCCCAGCATGACGAAGTCAGCGCCCATGGCCAGTGCAAGGGTGATGTGATAATCGTGAACAATGCCGCCGTCAGAGCAGATAGGCACATAGATGCCGGTCTCCTTGAAGTACTCGTCACGGGCCTTTGCGACCTCGATGACGGCAGTAGCCTGACCGCGGCCAATGCCCTTGGTCTCACGAGTGATGCAGATGGAGCCGCCGCCGATGCCGATCTTCACGAAGTCAGCGCCAGCCTTTGCGAGGAAGCGGAAGCCCTCGGCATCCACGACATTACCTGCGCCCACCTTCACGGTGTCGCCGTAGTGCTCACGGATCCAGCCGATGGTGCGGCTCTGCCACTCGGAGTATCCCTCAGAGGAGTCGATGCAGAGGACATCCACACCGGCCTCCACCAGAGCAGGCACGCGCTGGGCGTAGTCGCGGGTGTTGATGCCGGCACCGACGACATAGCTCTTGTTCTTGTCCAGCAGCTCGTTGGCATTCTTCTTGTGGGAATCGTAGTCCTTGCGGAAGACGATATACTTCAGGTTGCCCTCGGCGTCCACCAGAGGCAGGGTGTTGATCTTGTTATCCCAGATGATGTTGTTGCAGTCGTGCAGAGAGGTGTTCTCCGGAGCAGTGACCAGCTTCTCGATGGGGGTCATAAAGGTGGTGACGGGAGCGTCATCAGGGGTATGGTTGACGCGGTAATCGCGGGAGGCCACGATGCCCAGCAGCTTGCCGTTGGGAGTGCCGTCGGCGGTGATGGCGATGGTGGAGTGGCCGGTGCGGGCTTTCAGTTCCAGCACATCGTGCAGGGTGGCAGTGGGGGCCAGGTTGGAGTCGGAAACGACGTAACCGGCCTTGAAGCTCTTGACGCGGCGGACCATAGCAGCCTCGTTCTCGATGCTCTGGGAGCCGTAGATGAAGGAGACGCCGCCCTGACGGGCCAGCGCGATGGCCAGCTTATCGCCGGAGACAGACTGCATGATGGCGCTGATCATGGGGATATTCATTTCCAGCGGGCAGTTCTCCTCGCCCTTGCGGTACTTGACCAGCGGGGTCTTGAGGCTGACAGCTGTGGGGACATTCTCAGCAGAAGAGTAGACCGGCACCAGCAGGTACTCGCCAAAGGTACGGGAGGGTTCTTCGTAAAAATAAGCCATATTCAAACTCCTTTTCTCTTAACGCATCCGCAACGGATCATATCAAACAACATCAAAACAATTTCATGTTTTCGACTTAGGAATTGATTGTATATACTTTACCACAAACCCACGCGGAATACAAACCCCTGCCCCGCCAAACTTTATAAATGTCCTTTGCAGAAAAACAGGCAAATTGACCTAAGGTCATACTTTCCCTCACTATGGGCCGATTTCTCCGGATTTTCGGACGCAAAAAAGCCCGTCCGAAACCAGACGGGCTCTTTTGCACACGAAGCGGAATATCGCCTGTGCGGTGTCGGCCGACAGCTGTGAAGGAGAACAGCCGGAGGAGGATGGCGGACACCCGATATTCCAAAAAACAAGAAGAAAAAGATTTCATGATCCAGAAGGGCCTTGCCCTTTCTGTAACCATATTGTAACTCTTTTGAAGGACTTTTGCAATAGCTTTTTGTAATTTCTTTGTAATTATTTTTGTAAAGATTCTGTGACAGACCCGCCGAATTCCAGATAGCACTCAAAGGCTGCGTGCTCCTCCCTCCGGCCCAGCACATACCAGCCGTTTCCTGAGGGGGCATAGAACACCTGCACGGTCTGGCCCATCGGCACTTCACGGTGGTACTTGATGGAAGCGAAGGACAGCGGCGCAGCCTCCACGACCTCCTGCGGCAGAGCGTCGCAGGCGATGTCCAGATAGAGGGAGTTGTTGATATGGCCGTTGAGGTCACACATGGAGTAGCTGGCGCGGCGCTCCCCTGCCGCCGTCAGCGGCTGGCTCTTGTGGACGATCTGGGGCAGTTCTTCGGGCAGGTCGTCGTTCTGGAAGTCAGGCATCGTCCAGCCGGGGGTGCGCAGGATGCGCCCTGCCTCAGTGTCCACGATCATCCAGCGGCAGTCCACGAGGGCCAGCTTCTCCCCTGTTTCGCTGGTGATGGTAGTCAGCCGTTTCATCGTGCCTTTCTTGAACACCTCGCAGGCCGTGTTCAGGTCGATCTTCTCCGCACGGCCCGGCATCCGCCAGACCCTGAGCGCCTGCTTGCCCACGAGGAATGCGTTGTGGCGCTCCCTGAAAAAGGCGTGGTCCATGCCGTAAGCCCGGGCATGGTCTGCCGACACCTGCTCCACATACCGGAACAGAGCGCTGGGCTTCAGGCAGCGGCGGAAGTCGCTGTCGCCGTCCAGCACGGTCATCTGCTCCGTATAGCTTCTGTATTCACTCATATTCTTTCCCTTTCCTATAAAAAGGGGCTGTACGCCTCCGCACAGCCCCCTCAGGTTCAATACATATTGCGCGTTTTCCTGCGCACCTTGCGCCAGATATTGAAGCAGGCCAGAGCCAGCATCGCCGCCAGCAGCATCAGGAACAGATACCCGCTGCCGCCCTCGTCGTAGCTCTTCATTTCGCTCCACTTCACGTCCAGCTCGCTGTTGACCTCATCGCTCAGGGCAGTGAACACCTCTTCTTTGGCCGCAATGTCCTCGGAGGGGTACGCGATCTCGCTGTACTTGAGGTCCTCATCCAGAATATCCCACACACAGTGCATAGGGGTGGTGTAGCCGATATACTCGATATTGGCCTTGCCGACATCCGGTTCACACATGAAGTTGATGAACATCTCTGCAGCTTCCTCGTGCTCACTGGTGGCGGGGATGGCCATGCTGTCCACCGACAGCACCGTTCCCTCCTCAGGGAACACCCAGGCCAGGTCGGGGTTGTCGTCGATCATGGTGATGGCGTCTCCGGAGTAGTAGACACCGACGGCCGCCTCGCCGCCGATCATCTTATCGAAGATCTCGTCCATGACATAGGCCTGCACCAGAGGCTTCTGGGCTTTCAGCTCGTCCACCACAGCATCCACATCCTCCGTGGTCTGGGGGTTGACGCTGCTGCCGCTCTTGAACGCACCGATGGCGTAGGCGTCGCGGCTGTTGTTGAACATCAGGATGTTGCCTGCATACTTCTCGTCCCACAGGTCTGCCCAGCTGGTGGGGGCCTCATCTACCATCTTTGTATTGTAGATGATGCCAGTGGTGCAGAGGGTGTAAGGCACAGTGTAGGCATTCTCGGGATCATAGTCCCCGTTGCGGTACTCCTCGTCGATGTTCTGGAAGTTCGGGATGTTGCTGTAGTCCAGCGGCATCAGCATCCCTTCGCTTATCATCTTGGCGACCATGTAGTCCGACGGGATGATGACATCGTAGTTGGCCGCGCCGGACTTCAGCTTGGCGTAGAGGGACTCGTTGGAGTCGAAGGTGGTATAGTTGACCTTGATGCCGGTCAGCTTTTCAAAGGCCGCCACCACGTCCACGCTGTCGTCGGAACCGTTGGAGATATACTCGCCCCAGTTGTAGACGTTCAGGGTGACATTCTGGCCCTTGAAGCGGGTCCAGTCGTAGTCATCCGAAACAGAAATGTCCTCTGTGACCTCGATCTGTCCCGCGGCCAGAGCCGACAGCGGCATGGTCAGCGCCAGCACAGCCGTCAGCAGAAGAATGACGAAACGCTTCATTTGACATCTCCCCCTCTCAGTGTGCGCTGGTCGCGGCGGTAACCGCGGCTCTCCATGGCGTTGGAGATGAGGATGATACTCAGAATGACCACGAACATGATGGTAGACAGCGCGTAGATCTCCGGGCTGACCTTCTTGCGGGTCATGGAGTAGATGGCGATGGGCAGTGTCTCCACCGTACCGCAGTTGAAGTAGGAGATCATGAAGTCGTCGATGGAGTAGGTCAGGCTGATGAGGAAGCCCGACAGGATGGCCGGGCTGATCTCGGGCAGGATGACCTTGAAAAATGCCTGCCGGGGGTCACAGCCGAGGTCCAGCGCCGCCTCAAACAGCTTGATGTCCAGCTGCTTGAGCTTGGGCGTGACATTGAAGATGACATACGGCACGTTGAATGCGATATGGGCGATGAGCAGCGTGGGGAAGCCCATGATGTTGTCGGGCAGGAAGTCCAGCTCAGACGCAAAGCGCTGGTATGCCACAAAGAGCATCATCAGGGAGATACCGGTGATGATCTCGGGGTTGACCGTGGTGATATAGGTGATATTCGTCACCAGCAGGCGGCTCTTGCGCCCCATGGAAGCGATGCCCAGAGACGCCGCAGTCCCCAGCACGGTGGCGATGACCGCCGAGAACAGTGCCAGATACAGCGACACCCACAGCGCGTGCAGGATGGACTCGTTGTGGAGCAGGCTGGTGTACCACTTAAAGGTAAAGCCGGTAAAGAGGGCGTAGCCCTTGCTCTGGTTGAAGCTGAACACGACCATGTACGCAATGGGCAGGTACATGAAGCAGAAGAACAGGATGACGTAGGCGCGCTGCATCAGACGCAGATGTTTCGTTTTCATCAGGACACACCCTCCATCTCATCCTCGTCGAAGCTGGACGTAAAGCTCATGCAGAGCAGCACGATGACCATCAGCACGAGGCTCATGGCAGAGCCGACATTGAGGTTGTAGCTGTTGCCGAGGAACTGCATCTCGATCAAATCGCCGATGAGCAGGTTGGAACCGCCGCCCAGCATACGGCTGATGACGAAGGTGGACACCGCCGGGACGAACACCATCGTGATGCCGGTGCTGATGCCGGGGATGCTCATGGGGATGAGCACCCGGAACAGAGTCTTGGTGGTGGAAGCGCCCAGGTCCTGCGCTGCCTCCACGATGCTCTGGTCGATTTTGGTCATGCTGGTGTAGAGGGGCAGGATCATATACGGCACATAGTTGTACACCATGCCCAGCACCACAGCGCCGGAGGTATTCAGCATGTTGTAGGGTCCGAGGCCGAAGACGCCCAGAACGGCATTCACAGGGCCGTTGATGCTCAGCAGACCCATCCATGCGTAGGTACGGAGCAGGAAGTTCATCCACATGGGCAGCATCACCAGCATCAGCATGATGTGCTGCTTGTTGACGCGCAGCCGGGAGAGGAAATAGCCCACCGGGAACGCGATGATGAGGCAGATGACGGTGGAGATGAGGGCCAGCAGCAGGCTGCGGGCAAACACCGAGCCATAGCCGCTGACGGTCACCAGATTGTCCAGCGTAAAGCTGCCGGTGGAGTCGGTGAGGGCGTAATACACCACGATGAACAACGGCACCACCGTGAACAGCACCATCCATACAAAGTACGGATAGGCCAGTTTCTTATCGTAAATCTTCATGCGGCCTCACCCCTCCGAACGCGACATGATATGGATCTCGTTGGGGCCGATGCGCATACCGATGGTCTCACCGGGCGTGCAGGCGCGGGTGGAATGGATGAGCCACTCGCGGCCCTCGCACTCCACATGCATCTCGAAGTGGACGCCCTTGAAGATGACGTCATTGACAACGCCCACCAGCTGGCCTTCCACCGGAGAGACCACTTCAATATCTTCGGGGCGGACGACCACCTGTACGCTCTCCTCCCGGGCAAAGCCGCGGTCCACACAGGGGAACTCGACGCCCGAGAAGGAGACGAGAAAATCACGGTGCATCACGCCGTCCACGATGTTGGAGTCGCCGATGAAGTCGGCGACAAAGGCGTTCTTGGGCTCGTTGTAGATGTCCTCGGGGGTGCCGATCTGCTGCACCTTGCCGCCGTTCATGACGACGACAGTGTCGGACATGGTCAGGGCCTCTTCCTGGTCGTGGGTGACGTAGATGAAGGTGATATTCATCTCGCGCTGCAGGCGCTTGAGTTCCAGCTGCATCTCCTTGCGCAGCTTGAGGTCCAGGGCGCCCAGAGGCTCGTCGAGAAGCAGGATCTCCGGCTCATTGACCAGGCTGCGGGCGATGGCCACGCGCTGCTGCTGGCCGCCGGACATCTGGCCGATGCTACGGCGCTCGAAACCCTTCAGGCCCACGACTTCCAGCATATCCCGCACTTTGCGGCGGATGGTCTCTTCGTCCATCTTCTTGAGGCGGAGGCCGAAGGCCACATTCTCAAAGACGTTCAGGTGGGGGAACAGCGCGTATTTCTGGAACACGGTGTTCACCGGACGCTTGTAGGGCGGTACGCCTGTGATGTCCTCTCCTTTCAGCAGCACTTTGCCGGACGTCGGTTCCAGAAAGCCCGCGATGAGGCGGAGGGTGGTGGTTTTACCGCAGCCGGAGGATCCCAGCAGCGTCACAAACTCTTTGTCATGGATGTCGAGGTTCAACCCATCCAAGATGCGCTGACCATCAAATTCCACTACGATGTCTCGCAGCGAAACGATCACCGAGTTGTTCATTTCTTTCCTATATCCTCCTTGTAACTCAGATACGAAAAAAGACAGGGGTTTACTCCCCCATCCTTCTATCGCATTAGGGTGACTTTGAGTCTGCTCCCGCAACCATCCCGCACCGTCTGAACGGCCTTTTTCGTGTCATACCGCGTCGTTCTCCCTTGCAATCCGTTAGGATTGCTGCGGAAGCCCTCTTTGTCTGACGCAAAAACGCCTCGCCCATCCAATATGTGCTGGCTGTGGGAGCAGACTCATCCCCGCACAACATCCATGACGACCGTAACATTGCGCAGTTATTCTGCCCTGTCTTGTCTATCTTAAACAATCTTTGTCAAAATGTCAATCACTCTGCTGATGTTTGCCGAAACTTTGACTTCGAGGGGGCTTTTCCCACCCAGATTTTACATCAATTTTGCATATAGCGTTCCTTATACAGCATAAAAGCACCTACAGTGCAGAACTGCGGGTGCTTTTGGGATAAATTCTCAGGTGTCGGCTTTCAGCTGCCGGGCCGTCAGGCAGAGGGCCTGCACGGTCTGGCCGTCCACGGTGTAGACAGAGCTGTCGCCCGACACCATCATATAATAGCCGTCGGTGCCGATGGCATATATCAGGGTGACAGTGCCGTCTGCCGTCGTCACCTCTGCTGTCACCAGCGGGGCGTCAAAGCCGCAGGCGGAAAGGTCGGCGGCAGTGTCCTGCCCGGTGACATAGCTGGCCAGTGCGGCCAGCAGAGCGTCCGTCTTTTCGGTGTCCAACGCAGCATCCGGCTCATCTGTGAGCTGCCAGACGGTCTGGTAGGTGGTGCTGTCGGCCTCCGTGGGCTGGGAAACAGCCTGCACTTTGACCGTCTCGCCGCTTTGGAGGGTGTAGCTCACAGCCTCGATGTCCGAGACTGTGATACCCGCCGGGCTGAACGCCCCAAATAGCTCCGCCTTCGTCTGCTCCATGCAGCGGAACTTGGCCGCGTCCACGGTGTAGACAGCGTCGCCGCCCTCCCGCCGGACGTACACATCGCCGGTGACGGGGTTTTCTGCCCCCACGGTGAGGGTGGTGCGCTCCCCCGCCGCCGAAACATTTACGACAAGCTGGGGCGCGTCGAAGCCGTAGTCCTCGCCGGGCTGCGCCTCGAGCTGGCGCCTGGCCTTCATGCCTGCCAGCGCGGTCCGGATGGTGCTGCAGGCCGAATCATCCAGATGGTAGGCCGGGTCCTCGGTCAGCGTCCAGCCGTCATCAGAGGGCCGGAGCGTCAGCGTATCGCCGCCATACTGGATGGAGACGCTTTCCAGCGTAGCGGTGGTCACATCCAGCAGCGGGATGCTGCCGTCCTCGGCCTCGCTGGCGGCCTGTTCGGCCTTCTGGTTCGCGTGGGTCAGCAGGGTCAGCGCCGCCCCGGCGGAAAGGACGAACACCAGCAAAACGATGAGGGTATGCTGTTTTGCTTTCATGGCGTGCCTCCTTACTTGCGGCGTCGCAGCAGCACCACCACTGCGCCCACGGCCAGCACAGCCGCCGGGAGGATGAGGACGAACACCAGACCCAGCACAGCGGCGGTGTAACCCGAGATGGTGATGGGCGCAGCTTCCAGCGCCTTGGACTCTACGAGGGTGGTCCCCTCCTGCCCGGCCAGAGAGGTTGCGCAGCCCTGCAGGAAGGTCACATTGCCGGGAACAGTCTGGTAGACGGCCTCGTTGTCCATGTTGCCGCAGTTGACCCAGATGACCTCTGCGCCGGTGCTGTTATCGGAAGCATAGGCTGCCAGCGCAAAGGGACCGTCGGGGTCGCCGTCTTCCTGCTCGGCGGTGGTCATCTCATAGCCCGCTGCCTTGCTGTAGGAGCTCTCGGTGCTGACCAGCAGGGCTTCCGAAGTGATGCCCTCCGTCTCGGTGATGGTGATGCCCTGCGCCATCTGCAGCAGGACGCGGCGGCTGGTGTCGATGCCGTCCAGTGTACCGCTCTCAGTGTCGGTGGCGTAATCCGGCAGCAGATAGTAGGGGTAACCGTTCAGGTAATGGCCGCTGTCCCCTTCCACTACGAGTCCGGGCGTCCGGGTCAGGCCAAACTCGGCCATCAGGGCGTCAAGGTTCGGGGTGGAGTAATAGCTGTCGGTGGTGAGCATCAGATGTCCGCCGTTTTTCAGGTAGGCGCGCAGGGCCGACATCTCATCCACGAGGCCGCCCGCCGGTGCAACGTCCTGCTGCGGGTCATTGATGATGAGCAGGTCGCAGTCATCCGGGATGGTGTCCGTCAGCAGGTCGAGGGGGCTGACGGAGAGGTTCTGGCCTTCCAGCGCATCGGTCAGGGTGTCGGTGAGGCGCTGTTCGCCGTGGTTCGTCGTGTAGTAGGCGTGGAGCTCTTCGCCGCTGGTAATGCGGTAGATGGCAGCGGTGAGCTTATTTTCGCCGCCAAAGGTCACACTGTAGCTGCCGGTGGTGTAGTAGTCGGAGTAGTCATAATCGTAGAGGTCGGACGCCGCCAGCACGGCGCTCTTCTCCCCCGAGACGAGGATGAGACTGCCGTTCTCAGCCGACTGCACGCCGTACTGGGCGGCGAAGGTCGGGTAGACGGCGGGGTCTTTCGTCTCCCACTTGATGTGGCTGCTCTCGGAGGCGTAGCGGTCCAGCAGCTTTGTGATGATGGCGTCCTCGCTGCCCGTCTCGGCCAGATAGTAGATGTTGACATCCTGCGTCAAGGCGTGGGCGATGTCCTTGGAGCTGTCGCTGAGGGTGTAGAGCCCGGCTTCCGAGAGGTCGAACTCGGTGTACTTCGTCGGGATAGCCCGGACGATGAGGTTGAGCAGGACGGCCAGCACGACCACCAGCACCGTGACCGCCGAGGCATAGATGCCGCTGCGCAGCCGCAGCCGTTCCAGCGGGCCTGCGCTCTTTTTCTCAAATTTCTTCATAGTCTGCCCCCTCTCAGTTCCAACGGCGCTTCTCGATGCCCTGCGCCGTAAAGAAGAGGAAGAGCACCGGCACCGTCAGATAATAAACCAGCGTCTGGATGGAAAAGCTGTTGTTGACGAACTCCTCAAAGGGCGCAAACAGGCAGAGGGCGCTCAAGACAGCACTGAACGCTTCGGTGAGCCATGCGCTGCGCAGCAGGAACAGGGCGCTCAGCCCGGCACAGAGGGCCGCAAAGCAGAAGCAGCCCAGCGTGAAGCTCCGGGTGCGCAGGCCCACCGCAAGGGAGGCTCCCGCCGACAGAGCCGTAAAGACCACCAGTGCCACGGCGCTCCCGGCGTTGAACATACTGCGGAGGCTGGGCATCATATAGGCCAGCAGCAGAGCCGAAAAGCCCATGACTGCCGCGATGATCTGGTTCTCCGTGAGGCCGGAGCAGAACTCGCAGACGGCAATGGCCGCACAGCCCAGCAGGAAATAGCACAGCAGCGCGGCGAAATTTGCCCCGAAGGCCGAGGCCGTGCCGCCCAGCAGCCAGAGCACGACGATCATGATGCCGTCGGCCAGACAGGGCAGCGCGAACACGGTGCAGAGGGCCAGATACTTGCCCACCACGATGCCCCACACGGACACCGGGCTGGTGAGAAGCAGCTGGTCGGTGCGGGCGCGGCGCTCTTCGGCCAGCGAGCGCATGGCCAGCACCGGGAAATAGAGCAGCAGCACGAAGATCGTGCGGTAGAGCGTATAGTAGCCAAAATCCGTCAGGCCGTAGCCGAGGTTCAGGGCCAGAAAATAGATGCCGGAAGCCGCCAGCAGAAAGGCCGTGAGCACATAGCCCATCATTCCGTGAAAAAAGCTGCGCAGCTCCCGCTTGTAGATGGCAAGCATCGAATCAGTCCTCCTTTTTATCCGAAGTCTCTTCCGGAGCCGTCAGCTCAAGGAAGAGCTCTTCCAAATCGCGCTCTTCGGCGGCAAGGTCCACGACAGCGGCCAGATGCCCCTGCGACAGGATGAGCGCCTTATCACAGACGGCCTTCACTTCACTGAGGATGTGGCTGGACAGGATGACCGTGTGGGTTCGGCCCAGCTCCCGGATGAGGCGGCGCAGCTCGATGACCTGCGCCGGGTCGAGACCCACGGTGGGTTCGTCCAGAATGATGAGCTGCGGACTGCCCAGCAGCGCCTGCGCCACGCCCACCCGCTGGCGGTAGCCCTTCGAGAGGCTGCGGATGAGCCGGGGCAGAACGTCTTCCAGACCGGTACGGCGGGCGGCAGACTGCACCTGCGCCGGGCGGTCTGCTTTCTTGACGCCTTTCAGTTCGGCGGCAAAGTCGAGATATTCGGCCACCGTCATCTCCGGGTAAAGGGGCGGCTGTTCCGGCAGATAGCCCACGCAGGCCTTGGCGGCGTCGGCTTCCTCGGGCAGCGGATGGCCCGCCACCGTCACCTGTCCCTCCGTGGCGGCGAGGTAGCCGGTGAGGATGTTCATGATGGTGGACTTGCCGGCACCGTTCGGCCCCAGCAGGCCGTAGATGACGCCGTCCTCCACCGTGAAAGAGATGTCGTCCACTGCAAGGCGGCTGCCGTATTTCTTGGTGAGGTGGGATACTTCTATCACAAAAAACGCTCCTTCTCTGCGGGTGTCCCCGGGAATATCTGCATCATTCTAGCCCGAAAATGTGTCAGAAATAAGATAAACCTGTGTGCGTTTCCAAATATTGTTTCTTTTGCGCTGGTGCGGCAGTTTTCGCGGCCGGACGCAAAAAGAGCGCCGCTCCCCGCAAAGGGAACGACGCTCTTGGAAGCCTTGTAATTGTTGCAATTACTTACGGCCGAAACGCTTGTTGAAGCGCTCAACACGTCCGCCGGTGTCGACCAGCTTCTGCTTACCAGTGTAGAAAGGATGGCACTTGGAGCAAACTTCGACGTGGATCTCGGGCTTGGTGGAACGAGTCTTGATGACGTTGCCGCATGCACAGGTGATGGTGCAGTCAACGTAGTTCGGATGGATACCCTGTTTCATTCTTTTCACCTCATTTCTGGTTCTGACTTATTGGGGCCATATTTAATGTATGTGCCCATCACAACCTTCAATATCGGCTACCCCCTCGAGCGGCCTTGGAAACGATTGCTTTAGTATTATATCACTCTCCAAAAAAATTGCAAGAGGATATTTTAACTTTTTTGCACTTTTTTCTGGAAAGTCCTTCTCTCTGCCCCGGAAAACGAACAAGCCCGGCAGAAAACTCTGCCGGGCCGTTTCTGATCCCTCCAGCCTCACCTGGGAATGGGCGTTCCGGCTCCCGCAGGACGGCTGCTTTCCGCAAAAGCAGCTGTCAGAGCCAGAGTTCCAGGACAAGGCTTATCTGCATCGCATCTAAAAGACACGATGAAACGAATTTACTGGACAAAGTAAACGCCGTCGGCACCCTCTGCATCCGAGATGGCTACCATGAGCAGCTCGTCCTCGTCCGTCCAGGTAAAGATGCAGGCGTAGCGCAACTCCTCGCCGTTGTAGTCGAAGATGACGCCCACGCTGCCGTCGTCGAGATACTGGTAAGTGCCGTTCAGCGTGCCACCGCCCTGGATCATCTTTGCGCCGCCTGCGGCGTCAAAGGTGAACTGCAGCGTGCCGCCGTATGCCTCCAGAGACTCGTCCATCTCGGCCTGAGTCATCTCGCTGCCGTCGATGTAGCCGCCGGCAAACGACCAGACCGTGTTGCTCATGTCCGGCGTATCCGCCTGCGGAAGCTCCCACAAAGAGTTTTCCTCTTCCAGTACAGCTGCCGTAGGGGCTGCATCCACAGAGATGGCCGACGCGGCCAGCACCGGTGTCGAAAGCGAGGCCAGAAGTGCCGCGCTGAGTGCAAGAGAAGCGATACGTTTCATATAGCTTTTCCTCCTTGTACGATATTCGGAAATCACATTTTGTCTGGTTCCAGTATACTCTTTTCTGCCCCTGCGGCGGGCAGTTTGACACGATTCGCCCCGAAACTGCGCTCAATCGACCCGGCTCACAGGGAAACGCGGAGGATGAATCTGCCGTCCTGCACCGAGAAATCCGAAAGCCCTTTATATTTTTCCACAATGGCGCAGATGCTGCACACGCCAATGCCGTGTCCTTCAGCGTTGGTCACCGGCAGGCCGTTTTCAAACTGTATTCCCTCCGGACAGGGATTGACGAACTGCAAAAAGAGATGCCCGTTCTTTTCCCGGGCAGTAACTTCAATGTATGCAGGGCCATTCTCTGCTTTCATCCTGCGGCAGGCCCGGAGCGCATTTTCCAGCGCATTGGAGAGCAGCACGCAGAGATCTGTCTCGGCCACCGAGATAAGCTGCGGGATATGAGCCTGAATGTTGAGCGGCACACCGCAGTTCTCCGCCCGGCCTGCAAAGGACGAGAAGATGAGGTTCGCAGCCTCGTTCTCGCAGTAGGTCGTCACCTTGCTGGCCTCTATCTCGGAGCAGATGCTTTGGATGTACTCCTGTGCCTGCTCTCCCCTGCCGTTCTCGATGCAGGCGGAGATGTATTGCAGATGGTGGCGCAGGTCGTGGCGGTAGGCGCGAGTCTGCTGCTGGGAGGTGCGCAGGGCCTCGATCTCCCGCACCGCCTGACCGACCTGCAATTTGAGGTTGTTCCGGGTCTGTTCCAGCTGGCTGCGGGTGCGCTCCTCTGCCGAGACCCGGAGGACAAAGACGATATATGCCACGCTGCACACGAAGGGCATGAATTCCACCGCCGCCTGATTGCCCTGGGCGAGAAGGTCGGTGTAGATGCGGGTCACATAATCGAAAAGGTAGCCTGCCAGCGGCACTACGCCGAACAGAAGCTGCATCGAGCGCGGATACCGGGCAAAGCTGCGGGCCGCCGGTGCAACATAGCGCAGCAATACTGCCAGCAACGGCAGCGTGACCACCATCTCGACAGCAGGCTGCAGCCAGTCGATGCCCGGCACCATCGCAATGACCAGCAGCGCCACCCAGCGCCGGAGCTGACAGCACAGATACGCCGCCAGCACCGAGATGGTGGGCCAGAGCCATTTTTCGCTGAGGACGCTGAGGATGATGGCGAGCGGCAGATGGGTGGTAAGCGGATACGCCTCCTGCATCGCCGTCCAGCTACCCTTATAAGTAATGAGCGCCTGCATCAAGAGCATAGCTGCTGAGCCAACCGCCAATATGATGCAGTTCTTCTTCGTCCAGTGGATGTCACAGAACGCCGCCGAGAGTGCGATGCCAAAGAGCGCCACGGCAACGCCGTTTGGTACAGTAAGAGCGTTCACTACATGACCACCTGCTTTCGGTCAAAAATATAGCTCAGATAGCGCTCCTTCGTTTCCGAATACTTCCCGTGGGGCAGCGGCACTACGGCTCCGTCCTGCATCGTGATGGAGCGGGCTGCGATGTTGGCGATATACTCCATATTGATAAGGAAGGAGCGGTGGGGACGGAGGAAATTCGGGTATTCCACGAGCTGGTCACAGAGGTCGTCCAGCCGGCCCATGCTTTCCAGCACGACGCCGTTGTTCAGGTGAAACGTGAGCGTCCGCCCCATCACCTCGCAGTAGACCAGCTCTTCCAGCTCCAGGCGGACGATGCCGCTCTTGCTCCGGAGGATGAGGCTGTGCTTCTGCTCCCTGGTGCAGGCCGCACAGGCCGAGTCCATCAGGCGGAAAAAGTCTTCTCTCCGGATGGGCTTGAGCTGGTAATACCATGCATCCACCGCGTAGGATTCCACCGCAAACTCCGAGCTTGAAGTGAGGAAGATGATCTTCACATTCGAGTCATATTCCCGTATCTCCCGGGCCGCAGCCATCCCGTTTTCGCCCGGCATCAGGACATCCAGAAGGACGATGTCGAAGCGCGTTCCCTTCTCCACATCCGCCATCAGCTCGACCGGGCTTTGATAAGACGTATGGGCAAAGTCCTGCCCGTGGTCAGCAGCATATTCTTCCAACAGAGCTTCCAGCCGTCTGGTCTCTTGGGTCTCGTCGTCACAAAATGCGATCTTCAGCATAAGGGGATCTATCCATTCCCTTCTTTGTTTATTCTGTTCTATAGTATAGAGATTCTTGCTTTTTTCGTCAAGTTGTGATGGCAGTCCTCCTGGCTGATCGCTTGCCGCCTGCGGGTGGCCGTACTGTTCCGCCAACGATCACTTTTGCACATAAAACGAGCCTCCTGCATTGGAAAATCGATGCAGGAGGCCTGTTATTTACATATTATGAGGGAACCGTAATTTATAATTTCGCACCCGGCAAATAAATGAAAAATACCACAGGAAAATGACGCAGAAAAATATTCTTTTCAACCCGCCTGCTGCCGCTTATCCAGGCGCATCTTGTCGGCGATCATCGCGATGAACTCCGAGTTGGTTGGTTTGCCGCGCAGGTTGTGGATGGTATAGCCGAAGTAGCTGTTCAGGGTATCCACATCGCCACGGTCCCATGCCACCTCAATGGCATGGCGGATGGCCCGCTCCACCCGGCTGGCGGTGGTGGCGTTTTTCTTGGCGATTTCCGGGTACAGGCGCTTGGTGACGGCGTTGATGTACTCCGGCTCGTTCATGGTGAGCAGGATGGCATCCCGCAGGAACTGGTAGCCTTTGATGTGGGCAGGGACGCCGATCTGATGCAGAATGTCCGTGACCTTCAGCTCGTCGCTGTCCACGCTGGCCGTGATAAGCCGCTTCTGGTGGCCGTGGGCGACTTTGAGCACCCGGCTGGCAAGGACATTCTCGTCGAAAGGTTTGACAAAGTAGTAGGCGAAGCCCTCATCCAGCAGCTCCTGGACCATTTCCTCGCTCTGGAAGGCGCCGGTGACGAAAAACGTGGTGTGCGTTTCGCCGGCGGCGACATATTTCTGCTTGACGGCCAGAGCATCCAGCCCGGGCATGAAGGCATCCAGCAAAACCACCTGCGGCCGCACCACAAGCATCTTCTGCAAAATCTGAAGGCCGTCTTTTTCCACGACGGTCACTTCTACGCCTTTTTGCTCCAGTGCCTCTCGGCAGGCTGCCGTAACATCCGCACTGGTATCCGACATCAAAAATCTTACTTTATCCATCGTACTATCCTCCAATGTGTGCAGTTCCCTTTACAGTCTAGATTTTACCATATTTTACCATGGATTGCAACAGGAAATTTTTACATTTTCTGGAATTTTAACAAAAATCTTCTTGTTCATTCTGCGGTCCGCGCTTCGGCACCGTCTTGAACGGCGTTTTTTGCCTGTTCGAGCATCGTCTGGGCGAAAATCCCGTAGCCTCGGGTGGGGTCATTGACCAGAACATGGGTCACAGCACCCACGAGGCGCCCATTTTGGAGGATGGGGCTTCCGCTCATGCCCTGCACGATTCCGCCGGTCGCAGACAGAAGCGAAGGGTCGGTCACCCGGATGACCAGATTCCGGCGGGGGTCGGCGTCGCTGACCCGCTCGATCTGGATGCGGTATGCGCGGGGCGTTTCCCCCTCGATGGTGGCCCATATCTCAGCGGGACCGGTGACGACTTCCTGCGCGAACGCGATCTCCCTCAGCTGGCCCGAGAAGTGGGTGCGCGTCGTGCCGTAGACGCCGTTCTCGCCATTGATGCGGATGGTGCCGATGGCGTGGGCGCTCAGGAAATGGCCCTTTAACTCACCGGGGCTTCCAGCCGTTCCGGCACTGCAGCCGGTTATCTCGCAGGGAACGATCTCGCCGCTGCGCAGGGCGACGCTTTCGCCGGTGTCGCTGTCGCTGATGGGGTGACCCAGTCCCGCAAATACGCCGAGCTCCTCGTCGGCGAAGGTCAGTGTACCCACGCCGGCGGAGGAGTCCCGCACCCACATTCCGGCCCGCCACTGCTCGGCGGCACCGTCCCACACCGGGGTCAGGGTAGTCAGCTTCTGCTCGCCGCTGCGGATATACACGACCTCCACGGACTGCCCCTCGGCAGCGTCCAAGGCTTCCTTTACGGCTTCATTGCTCTCGGTGCGGGTCTGCCCGATGCAGATGACCCGGTCACCGAGGTGAAGCCCGGCCTCCTTGGCGGGATTCGATGTCCCGCCGCCAGCCTGCCCGATCTCCGAAAATCCCACGATGAGCGCCCCTTCGGAGAACATCTTGACGCCGAACGGTGTACCGCAGACGGTCACTCTGGGCCGCTCTGTCACCACCGCCCGGATGGTTTTGATGGGGAGCCACCCGCCCAGCGTCAGCGTTGTCTGGTAGCTGCCCACCGCCCGGGTGCTGGCGACATTCTGGCTCCCATGGCCGCGCTGTGGCTCGACCCATGCAAAGCGGGGGAGATATAAGGCTTGTCCCGGCTCCAGATAAACTCGGTCCGGCAGACAGCTGTACAGCCAGCCCAAAGCTGCCGCAAGAGCCAGCAGCAGATATGCCGCCGCAAGCTTTGCCCGCTGCATTCTCTTCACGCCCATGGCCTCCCTCGCTGTTTTTGGGGTTATTATGCGGAGGCAACGAGGGAATTATCCTTCGGCAGTTGACTTTTGCGGCGAATCTTGCTACTATAAATAAAGTTTCCGTGCGGGAGTGGCGGAATGGCAGACGCGCTGGTTTTAGGCACCAGTTCCAACGGAGTGAGGGTTCGACCCCCTTCTCCCGCATAAAAAATGACCTCAAGCTCAGGCTTGAGGTCATTTTTTATCTTGCGGAGAAGAGGGGTCGAACAGCACGGCCGCCCGCAGGCGGCAAGCAATCAGCCCAGTGGGCTGTTGCTTAGTGCGCGGGTCCCACGAGTCAGGAATGTCTACGGGGACCGCCAGCCGCTGATGACCTCAAGCTCAGGCTTGAGGTCATTTTTTATCTTGCGGAGAAGAGGGGGCGAACAGCACGGCCGCCCGATGGTTCGTACCATGATATGGACAAATAATCCCCTTGATGAATCAGGCCACTGTCTCTGTTTTACGGAGACGGCGGCCTGATTCATTATTTTTGACTACTTTTTTGTCCCGTGGAAAACCTGGAAAATCCTGCTATGACCTACTTTTTCTGACTACGATTCTGACCACAAAGTACCCGGCAAAAGCAGACAGTATCGCGCAGTATCTGGCAGTATCCGATAAACGCAGATAACAAAAAAATCCACGAAATATCGACTTTTCATCGACATTCCGTGGATATCTTCTGGTGCGAGGGAGGGGATTTGAACCCCCAAGGATAAACCACACGCACCTCAAACGTGCGCGTCTGCCAGTTCCGCCACCCTCGCATATGAAGTTTTGATGCAATCTTGATTTCTCTCGGCCTTGAGGTCTAAGCCGTATCGCTGACTGCTCAAGTATAATACCATACTCCCCCGGCGATGTCAAGCGTTTTCATAGATTTTTTTGCCATTCATATCTTGTAAATGGAGTTTCCGTGCAGAAATGACTTAAGAAGGAGGTTTTTGGAAATGACTTTTTTCAAATCCAGCAAACATCAAAGATTGTTGTGGAGCCTTTTGCTGCTTTCTGTCGGGGCGGCGGCGGGGTTTGGACTGGGGATATTCTGCGGTGCAGAGCCGCCCGTAGGCTGCCGGGAGAGCGACCTGACCCCGGTGCCGGACGAAAGCTTCGTCTCCCCTGCCTCGGCGTCCTCCGTAGAAACGTCCCCGGAGCCGGAGCCGATGCCCGAGAAGTGGGTCTGTCTGACCTTCGACGACGGCCCCAGCAAGACGACGCCGGACGTTCTGTCCGCGCTGAACAGTGCCGGAGTAAAGGCGACCTTCTTTGTAGTCGCCACCGGCAACAACGACAAATATCTTCCCCTCATCTCTGAGGCTGCTGCCGCCGGACATCAGATCGCGCTCCACTCCGCCTCCCACGAGTACAGCGACATCTACCAGAGCGCGGACGCTTACTGGAAGGACATCGACCTGTTAAAGGAACGCCTCTCCCCTTACGTCCAGGCCAACGGCCTGCGGTATCTGCGCTTCCCGGGCGGCAGTACCAACACCGTGAGCCGCCGCTACGGCGGGCGCGGGCTGATGCAGCAGCTCAAAGAAGAAGTCACTGCAAAAGGCTACGCCTATGTAGACTGGAACGTCTGCGCTGAGGACGCTGTGGGCGGCAAGCCCAGTGCAGGCACCATCTTCCGCAACATCGTGCGGGAGACCGGCGAGCAGACCCAGTGCATCGTGCTGATGCACGACTCGGCCACCACCCGCACCACCGCCGAAGCCCTGCCCGACATCATCCAGTGGTACAAGGACAACGGCTTCACCTTCCTTACCGTAGAGCAGGCCGTCCCCCTGCCCACAACATAGCAAAAAGCCCCGGAGGGCCTGCCAGAGACGGCAGACTTTCCGGGGCTTTGGTGCGTAGGAGCAGCTTACTCAGCGGCCTGATTGAACAGGACGAAGGCACGATAAGCCATGTACAGGTCGGTCTTGTGGATGACCTCGAAGGGAGAGTGCATGGACAGCACAGGCACACCGATGTCGATGACGGGGATGCCGCGGTTGGCAACATACTTTGCGATGGTGCCGCCGCCGCCCAGGTCGAGGCGGCCCAGCTCACCGATCTGCCATGCAACGTCGTCGGCGTCCATCATGCGGGTGACATAGCCCACCAGCTCGGCAGAAGCGTCGTTTGCAGCGCTCTTGCCGCGGCTGCCGGTGTACTTGAACAGCGCGATGCCGCGGCCTGCGTAGGTGCCGTTCATCGGCTCGAAAGCGCTGGCCCAGCTCGGGTCGTAAGCAGCGGTGACGTCGGCGGACAGGCAGACACTGTTGCGGAATGCAATGATGTCGTCCTGACCAGCGGTACGGCAGAGCTCCTGCATGAAGTGGAAGACGTACATGCTCTGCATACCGGTGACGCCGTCAGAGCCGATCTCTTCCTTATCGGTCAGGACGCAGACGGTAGTGAAAGCAGGATCCTTGGTGGCGATCTCGGCCATCAGAGCGGGATATGCATCGACGCGGTCATCGTGGCCGTAGCCGCCGATCATGGAGCGGTCGAAGCCGACGTCGCGGGACTTATAAGCGGGGACGATCTCGATTTCAGCGCGTGCAAAATCCTTCTCGGTGATGCCGTACTTCTCGTTGAGGAGGATCATGGTGTTCAGCTTGACAGCTTCCTTCACGTCCTCGTCGTCCACAGCGTCGGAGCCGATGAGGATGTTCAGCTCCTCGGCGCGGATGCCGTCGCTCAGCTTGCGCTCGCCCTGCTCAGCGCCCAGATGGGGCAGCAGGTCGGTGATGCAGAAGACGGGGTCGTTCTCATCCTCGCCCACGTTCACAGAGACGGTGGTGCCGTCAGCGCGGGAGAACACGCCGTGGATCGCCAGCGGCATGGTACCCCACTGGTACTTGCGGATGCCGCCGTAGTAGTGGGTCTTGAAGTAGCTGAAGTGGTCGGACTCGTACAGCGGGGTCGGGCGCAGGTCCAGACGGGGGCTGTCGGTGTGAGCGATGACCAGATGGAAGCCGTCCTCGAAGCTGCGGGTGCCGATGGTGGAAGCCACGATGGCCTTGCCCAGCTGGCTGAAATAGACCTTGTCGCCGGGGGCGTAGGTCTTCTTCGGGTCGAACTGCTGGTAGCCTGCGTCCTTGAGCATCTGCTCGCTCTCAGCGGCCACCTCGCGCTCGGTCTTGCCCGCGTCGAGGAATTTCTTGTAGCCCTCAGCGAATGCGTGGGCCTCCTGCTTGACGGCGGCGGACTTGTCGCCGACGTAAGCGGGCTTAAACAGCAGCTTTTCAGCCAGCTGCTGGTTCGGAGTTTTTTCTGCCATAGGATCTCTCCTGCCTTTCTGTTTTCTTACACTTGTTGGAAGCTGTTTTCACGGCCATTGCACACCGTCTGAACGGCCTTTTTGCCCGCAGACTGCGTTGCTTTCTCTTGCGATCCGTCAGGATCGCTGCGAAAAATCGCCTTGCCTGCAAGCAAAAATCCTCGTTCATCCGGCACACTCTGGCCATGAAAACAGCTTCATCTATCAAAGACCCGCAGGTTTTTGGCCTGTCGGTTCTTCTTCATTGGTTGAGATTCAGCCGCCGTAGAGCCGGGTATAGACGGCGTAGCTGGCGGTTATCTTTTCGACGTAATGGTGCATCTGGTTATAAGGGAAGCCTTTCAGGGTCTGCCCGTCGGAGGAATGCTCTTCCATCCGCAGCAGATTATCTACTGTCCCCCATCCGCTGTGGTAGGCGGCGGCAGCGGTAGCCACATCGCCGCCGTACCGCTCCATGCAGAGATGGATGTAGTAGCAGCCGAAGCGGATGCTGACGTCAGGGTCGTAGAGTTCATCGAAGGTCAGGCCCTCATCCGGCGCAATTTTGCTGCGCAGCCAGATAAAGGTCTCCTCGGTCATCTGCATCAGCCCCCGGGCCTCCACGCTGGAAGTGGCGGCGGGGTCAAAGCCGCTCTCCGTCCGGATGAACGCATAGACCAGCAGCGGGTCGAGCTCGTATTCTGCGGCCCACTGCTCCACCTGCTGGCTGTATTTGCGGGGGTAGAGCAGCCGGTCGGCCTCCCGGGCAAGGGGCGGCAGAACCGTCAGGAGCACTGCCGCGATGCAGACCAGCACCACCAGTCTGCGCAGCAGTCGGAACAGCGTTTTCAAGCGTGGCATCCCTCCCCGATGAGAGCGTCACAGAGCTCGTTTGCTGCCTTTGCCAGCGCCTCACGGGTGGAGGTGTTGGGCAGGATGTAGTCTGCCTTGGCGGTCAGCACAGCCTCTGGCGTCTGGGCGTTGAGGCGGCGGGCGGCCATCTCAGGCGAGATGCCGTCCCGGGCCGCGATGCGCTCCACGCTGACTTCAAACGGTGCCGTGACCACGCAGAGCTTGTCGCACTCGGCCTCCGCCGCCGTGCCGATGATGACCGCGCCGTCCAGCACAAAGAGCTTCGCCCCCGCCTGCTGCGCGGCCTGTTTGGCGGCGCGGATGCGGCGGACGATCTCCGGGTGGGTCAGCGCGTCGAGCGCAGCTTTCCCCTCGGGCGTTGCAAAGGCGCGGTCGGCCAGCAGGCGGCGGTCAAGGGTGCCATTTTCCTTTATAATATCTGCCCCGAAGCGCTCAGCCAGCTGGGGCAGCAGCGGTGAACCCGGAAGCAGGATCTCGCGGGAGAGCTGGTCGGCGTCGGCCAGCGGGATGCCCCGGGCCGCGAACACCGCCGTGACCGTCGATTTGCCGCAGCCGCTGCGTCCGGTGATGCCCAGCGTCATCATAGCTTTATCACCCGGAACGCAGCCGCGCGGATGAGGCGGTTATAGACGGCCATGGACAGGCCGTCTTTCTTGGGGCAGCGGGCGTAGACCACCGCATCGCCCTGCTCATCCAGCGCACGCAGGGAGCGGAAGATGTGCTTTGCCTGGTCGGCTCCGTCGCCCTCCCGGCCATACTCCACACAGGGTACGCCCAGCTTTTCGGCCTCGCCGGTAAAGCAGAGGCAGCTGGGGTTCTCAGCGGCGTGGGCATCCACATAGGCTTTGAACTGCTCGAAGGTGCCGTCCAGAAGGGTCACATCTGCCTTGGGGGCGTAGTGCTTATACTTCATGCCGGGGCTGCGGACGACCGCGCCCTCCGGCAGCTTCTCGAGGATGGCCTTGGAGACTTCCACTTCCTCGCCCAGCGCACGCTCGAGGTCTTCCAGCGTGATGTGGCCGGGACGGAAGAGGGTGGGCTTTTCGCCCACCACCGACACGACGGTAGACTCCACGCCCCAGTCGCACTCGCCGCCGTCCAGAATGAGGGGCAGCCGGCCGTCCATATCGGTAAAGACGTCCTGTGCGTTGGTGGGGCTGGGCTTGCCGGAGAGGTTGGCCGACGGGGCCGCAAAGGCGCAGCCGCTGGCTTTGATGACGGCCCGTGCCACCGGGTGGCTGGGCATCCGGATGCCCACGGTGTCCAGACCGGCACAGCACTCCGCTGCCACCTCGGGGCCGCGGGGCATGATGATGGTCAGCGGGCCGGGACAGAACGCTGCCATCAGCAGCTGGGCGCGTTCCGGCACTTCGCTGACGAGGCCGTGCAGCATCTCAGGGCCTGTGACGTGGACGATGAGGGGATTGTCCTGCGGACGTCCCTTCGCCACAAAGATCTTGCTCACGGCCTCGCCGTTGCGGGCATCGGCCGCGATGCCGTAGACTGTCTCGGTAGGCAGGGCTACCAGCTCGCCCTGCCGCAGAAGCTCGGCTGCGCGGGCAATGCCCTCTGCGTCAGCCGGGCGGACTTCAGTATTGATACTCATACGAATCATCGCTCTTTTCTTCTGTAAAGCAATTATTCTTTACAGCTTTTTGTGCGCATTTCACGCATATTTATGTGTTTAACTTTTGCAGTTTCTCGGCCTGCTCACGGGTGGCGAGGGCGTCGATGATGTCGTCCAGATTGCCGTCCATGATCTTGTCGAGATTGTGTACCGTCAGGCCGATCCGGTGGTCGGTGCAGCGGTCCTGCGGGAAATTATAGGTGCGTATCTTCTCGCTGCGGTCCCCTGTTCCCACCTGACCGGCGCGATCGGCGTTGATGGCGTCCTGCTGCTCCTTCTGCTTCTGGGCCAGCAGGCGGCTGCGCAGGATCTCCAGAGCCTTGTCCTTGTTTTGGAACTGGCTGCGCTCGTTCTGGCACTCGACCACGGTTCCGGTTGGGATGTGGGTGACGCGGATAGCGCTGGACGTCTTGTTGATGTGCTGGCCGCCCGCACCCGAAGAGCGGAAGGTGTCGATGCGCAGATCTTTCATGTCCAGCGCAAAGTCAACCTCTTCGGCCTGCGGCATCACGGCCACGGTGGCCGTCGAAGTATGGATGCGGCCCTGCGTCTCCGTTTCCGGTACACGCTGCACCCGGTGGACGCCGCTCTCGTACTTGAGGCGGTTGTAGGCGCCCCGGCCATTGACCGCAAAGACAGCTTCCTTGGTTCCGCCGAGTTCCGTCTCGTTGAGGTTCAGCAGCTCCATCTCCCAGCCCCGGCTCTGGACGTACATGGTGTACATCCGCACGAGGCTGTGGGCGAACAGCGCAGCTTCCTCGCCGCCGGCACCGGCGCGTATCTCCATGATGACGCTTTTCTCGTCGTTTGCGTCCTTCGGCAGCAGCAAAATTTTGAGATTATTTTCCAGCTCTTCCACATCCTGACTTTTTTCGCTCAGTTCCTGCTGTACCATAGCCTTAAAGTCCGCGTCGAGGGGTTCGTCCCCTTCCAGCAGGGCTTTCGCCTGTGCCAGATGGTCCTGCGCAGTGGTGAGAGCGTGGTAAGCGTCCACCACCGGCTGTGCTTCATGGTACTCCTGCATCAGGCGGCGGAACTGCGCCGGGTCGGCGGCAGTTTCGGGCTGATTGAGACGGATAGAAAGTTCTTCGAACCGGCGGCAGACGGCCTCCATTTGGGAAGTCAGATTCGGCATATCAGGCAGTTCTCCTTACAAAACAGTTTCTGAATGTGCTGTTCCGCCGGGCTATTCCTGGCCCGGTTTGATGACCTTTTTGATGTTCTTCTCGATCTTCGCCCGGGGCAGCATGACCTCGCGGCCACAGCCCGTGCAGCGGATCTTGAAATCCATGCCCACCCGCAGCACCTCGAAGCTTGCTGCTCCGCAGGGGTGCTGTTTGCGGGTGAGGATGGTATCGCCGACTGCAATATCCATATTGAATCCCTCCTGTCTGCACATTTATAGTACAGGCCGTGTGTCCAAAAGAGAGACACACATCTATAGTATAATCCAAACTCGTATAAAATGCAAATGCAGCTGCATATGGTTTTGTAGCTGCAATGCTACCCAAAAAACAGAGAAAGAGGAATGAAAGATGATGCAAGCGTTTCGTACCGAAAACAACTACCGCAATGCTTCCCGCCTGAGCGCCGCCGAACTGCGGGCCGCGATGGCCAGCCGCGAGATCTTGCAGAGCACGGCGCTGGCCTTCGACACCCAGCGTCAGCTCCGGTTCGAGCTGGGCGGCTGCCGGGCTGTAATGCCCTTCGGGCAGTGCGCCGACGGGGCCGACACTGGCAGCGTACGGGACATCGCCGTACTGACGCGGGTAGGCCGACCCACCTGCTTTGTCATCGAGGGCATCGACACCGACGAAAACGGACAGACTGTCTACCGCCTCTCCCGCGCTGAAGCCCAGCGGATGTGCAAGGCCGAATACCTCGACCAGCTCCAGCCCGGCGACATCCTGCCCTGCATCGTGACCCACATCGAGCCCTTCGGCGCGTTCTGTGACGTAGGCTGCGGCATCAGCGCCTTGCTGCCCATCGACTGTATGTCGGTGAGCCGTATCTCCTCCCCTGCCGACCGGGTCAGCGTAGGGCAGCAGATACTCTGCGCCATCAAGAGTCGGGACGTACAGGGGCGGTTCGTGCTGACGATCCGGGAGCTGCTGGGTACCTGGGCCGAGAACGCTGCCGCATTTACGGTGGGCGAAACGGTGGTGGGCATCGTGCGGAGCGTGGAAGAGTACGGCACCTTCATCGAGATAGCGCCCAACCTCGCGGGCCTCGCCGAGAGCTGCCCCGACCTGCGCCCCGGGCAGGCTGTGAGCGTCTACATCAAGAACATCCTGCCCGAGAAGATGAAGATAAAGCTCGTCATTGTCAACCATGCCCTCAGCCAGAGCCACCGCTTCGAACTGCGGTACTTCATCACCGAGGGCCACCTCGACCACTGGCTCTACTCCACCCCTGAAAGCCACAAGCGCATCGAGACGGATTTTTCGGTCATGGCTTGCAATCCGGCGTGAAACCCTTTATACTATAGTTAATACTATAGAACACGGGAGATGGGAGTAACAATGGCCGCCAACGATGCTTTTACCGCCGGTGTGCGTCCCGGTGGGCTGACCAACAGCACCGAGATACGATTGCTGCTGTGTTATCTTGTCAAGAACGCCGGGCCTATCACACGGACGGAGATCGAAAACGCCCTGATGGAAGAGGCTTTGGTAAATTATTTTGAGATTGGCTCCTGCCTGGACGACATCGCCAGGCAGCAGCTCGTGACAGTGGAGGGCGACCGGTACACCATCACCGACAAGGGCCGGAAAGTGGCGCAGGAGCTGGCCTACGACCTGCCCCGCAGTGTGCGGGAAAAGGCGGTCGCCGCCGTGCTGCGCAGCCAGACCTGGGCGCGCAAGGAAGCCGAGTACAGCGCCCGCATCAGCGAAAAGGCCAACGGCCATTGCTCCGTTCGCTGTCAGGTGAAGGCACTGGACAGCGAGCTGTTCTGTCTGGACATCGGCACTCCTGACCGACTGAGCGCTGAGATGGTAAAAAAGCAGTTCATTTTGAAGGGCAATGAGATTTATCAGATGCTCATTACCAAATTGACCGAAGAAGAGAAATAGCATAAAAGCCCGCTGCACGTTGGTTTCGTGCAGCGGGCTTTTTGTCAGATCAAGATACAGATGAGTCCGGTACAGCCCTCGTTGATGACCCGTTCCAGCGTCTCCTGTAAACGGCCCCGGGCCTCCTGCGGCATATGGAGCAGCTTGTTCTGCAGGCCGTCGTTGACCAGCTCGTGGAGGCTCTTGCCGAAGATGTTCGACTCCCACAGGCGGACGGGGTCGTCCTCGAAATCCTGCAAAAGGCTCTGCACGAGGTCTTCGCTCTGCTTCTCCGTCCCGACGATGGGACTCAGCTCGGTGTGGATGACCGCCTTCATCATATGAATGGACGGCGCGCTGGCCTCGAGACGGACGCCGTACCGCCCGCCCTGCCGGACGATCTCGGGCTGTTCCAGCGAAAGCTCGTCGATGGACGGCATCACGATACCGTAGCCGGTGGCCTCCACCTGCTCCATCGCACTGCGTATCTTCTCGTAGGCACGCTTGGCTTTGGCCAGCTCGATGATGCAGGGCATCAACCCGGCTTCGTCGCCGATTTCGAGGCCCGTCTGCTCACTGAGCACCTTATAAAACACCTCGGGCTTGAGCAGCACCGTGATGCGGACCACACCGTCGGCGAGGTTCATCCCACTGAGGGCGGCGTTTTCCACGGCCTCGCAGTCCAACGCCGCCCGGCCGGAGTCGGAGACGTCCTTCATCCGGGAAATTTTCTCGGAGAGCTGCATAGCCGCTGTGTATACTTCGGTCTGGAGCCAGTGGCCTTTGTCCAGCATCGTCACCCAGCGGGGCAGGGCGAAATCCAGCTCCCTCACCGGAAACTCGTAGAGCACTTTTTGCAAAATCTCGCCCAGCTGCGCCTCGTCGAGGTCGAGGCAGCTCACAGGCAGAACGGTCCGGCCATAGCTCTCTTCCATTTCCGCCGCCATCGCTCTTGTCTCGGGGGCGTCGGGGTGGGTACTGTTGAGCAGGATGACAAAGGGCTTGCCCAGCGCTTCCAGCTCGTCGATGACCCGCTTTTCTGCCGGGATGTAGTTTTCGCGGGGTATCTCGCTGATGGTTCCGTCGGTGGTGACGACGATGCCGATGGTGGAGTGGTCCCGGATGACCTTGCGGGTGCCAGTCTCGGCGGCGAGGTCGAAGGGGATCTCCTCGTCGAACCAAGGGCTTTTGACCATCCGGGGCTTGTCATTCTCCTCATGGCCCATGGCTCCCTCCACCATGTAGCCCACGCAGTCGATGAGCCGGATGCTGCACTCTCCCCCGCCCTCCAGCGCCAGCGGCACCGCCGACTCCGGGATAAACTTGGGCTCGGTGGTCATGATGGTGCGCCCCGCTGCCGACTGGGGCAGCTCATCGCGGGCGCGGAGCTTCGCGTCCTCCGGGCCGATGGCTGGCAGCACCAGCTTTTCCATAAACTGCTTGATGAGGGTGCTCTTGCCCGTGCGCACCGGCCCCACCACGCCAATGAGGATGTCGCCGCCGGTGCGGGCTCCTATCTCGCGGCAGACTGCCGCCTGCTCGATTCGTTCTTGCTTTGCCAAAATGCTCTCCCCTCTCTTCCCATTTGAAAGCCCTTTGGAAGAAATTTATGCGACGGCGAGAGGAATTAGTACGATGCAAAGCAGCGCATCACCGTCAAAATCATACTTTCTTCAAAAAAATCCAAAAAAATTGCAAAAATCTGTTGACAAGACTGCCTTATCCGAGTATAATATCTCATGTCGCCGGTGCTTCGGTAGGGGAGTAACGGATGATGACCGGGTGTAGCGCAGTTTTGGTAGCGCGCTTGAATGGGGTTCAAGAGGCCGTGAGTTCGATTCTCGCCACTCGGACCATAAATCCAACGATTTCACGTTAGAAATCGTTGGATTTTTTTGTTTGTGGGCTGACCTCATTTGGTTTTGACCACAATTTTGACCACAATGCCAAAGATTTTATCTGGTCTAATTAGTGCTGTTCCGTCCAATTTTCAGGCCGAAAACGCCTCGCTGAACAACTGGATCGCACTCTGCCGAATGGATTCCTGAACATGGAGATAATGCTCAGTCATCTCGGTATCGGCATGGCCTACGATGCTCTGGATGGTCTGGATATCCACGCCCAACGCCTGCATCTGCGACACATAGGTGTGGCGGCAGCTGTGCGGTGTGAGCAAGCGGACATCGCCCGCTTCTTCCAGAGATTTGCGGAACACATCCCGGAAATGGGTGGGGTTGCAGGGCAAGCCGGTCTTGGGGCTTTCCCAGATGAACTGGTCGGTGGTATCCCGCAGCTTGATGGCACACGGGCGGACATTCAGCGGCACCGGAATATCCCGGATACTGTCTTTGGATTTCGGACTGCCGATGCTGACCGTACCTTTTACGACCTTTACTGCCTGCCGGATGTGAATGACAGAGCCATCTTCTTCAATAAACTGCGGCTCCAAAGCCAGAAGTTCCTGCATTCTCATTCCAGTGCCGAGCAAAAGCCGGATGCTCAAGCCCATGCGGTCATCGGGGAGAACCTTCATTAAGTGGGCGACTTCCGCTGTGGTAAAGGCTTCCTTGCGCTTTGCGGTGCCGGATGCCCGCATCTTTTCAGCAAGCCGGACCGGGTTGCGGCGCACAAGGTCATTGGCTTCTGCCTTTTGAAAGATCTGGTAGAGCATCCCTCGTGCCTTGCTGATGTAAGAATCCGAGCGGCCATCGCGCCGCATCCCTTTCAGGAAGTTTTCAATGTCGATGGGGCGTATGACGGTCAAGGGGCGATGATAAAATCCCTCTTTGAGCATTTTCAGGCAGTATTTGTAGCTTTCCTGTGTCGTGGGAGCGATATTATCCTTGTGACCCTCGAACCATGTATCTGCCCAATCCTCGAAGTACAGAATCGTGTCCAACTGGACACCGCTGATAAGCGCATCCTGATACTCTTTCAGTTTGAGCTTGACCTCCTTCTGAGTCTTGCCATAGAAGGTCTTGAAGCGCGGCGAACCATCTTTCTGGTAGCCGTCCATCATACGTAATTCCCAGCGACCATCGCTGCGGTGGCGAAGCGTACCCTCGCCGTGAGAACGTTTGCTTGGCATATTGCCTCCTTCCTGATGTCAAGTCGTTTCGTGAATCAGTATAAATAAAGCGACCTCTTGAATCAAGGATGTCAGATCAGCCATTTACGCTGTCCGTGATCCACTGAAGAAAACGGTCTTTGGGTACGACCATCCGCTTACCGATGTGGAGCGTGGGAAAGCCGTCCGAACGGAGCAGGATGTAAGCGTTGGCGCGGGAGATGCCCAGCGCAGCAGCGACATGATCGGCTGTCAGGGTGATGGGAAGCTGCTCATACGAAGTGAACTGAGAGCGCATAGAATACCTCTTTTCTCTATATGTTGTGTTAAATGAATACAGGAACACTATATATTGCACTTTGATATGTAACAAGGGGCATCTGCGGTTTGCGGATGCCCCTTGTGTATATGGGAGGTATGCCTGTGAATATCAGAATTTCATCGGCAGTGCGTCTTTTCTGCACTTGCCGTTGTAGGCGGTGTAG
>OGDS01000492.1_pt1 | contig 41049 bp, 35 predicted proteins | sample 1570351 | NCBI WGS metagenome assembly OGDS01 (sample SAMEA2581974, study PRJEB24529) | metagenome | biome: Human gut stool | place: China | collected 2011
CGGAGACCTTACATCGAGACATGTGTATCGCATGCTCCGGGAGTTCGTGGATTTTTCCAATATATTTCACTAACTCTCAATTTACATCTCTAATGGAACGTGAAGGAATCGCCGTCCTCCACGATGCAGATCATAGTCTTGCCGGCATTGAGGACGATCTCATCACCATTGTCGTCGTAGTACCTCGTGGCACCGTAATCGGAGGTCTTCTCCCAATTCACGTGAATCCCCCGGCCGTTCGTAAAGAACCAGCCGTCTCTCGTGGTGTCGTGGCATTGGAATGCCAGGTATCCCTCGCCCAATTCTTCATAAAAGGTATTCTGTACCAGAATATTCTTGAAAGTCAGCTGCCTGCCGGTCAATGCATCAATATGCGGTCCGTCCGTACTGCCGGACAGATGCTGGGAACGATAATAGAGACCGTCATCCTCATTGAATTCAAAATAACATCTGGTCAGAGGGTAACACCCCGACATATCGATATAAGTGGCATCCTTGGCCTTGGAACCGTACTGCCCGAGCGTATTTGGCTCAGCCTTCGTGGCAAAACGGAAATGCTCTTCGTCGGACAGTCCACGATATTCCAGACTGTAGCCTTTTTGGTCGATCACCCGCAGCAGACCGGCCCCGGAAGCATAAGCATTGTGAGGCTTGTTGCGATCCGTGGTGCGGAAAAAGGCTCCTTCATCCGTGCCGGAGGTACCGTCGATATCCTGCGTGTCCGGCTGCGCCAGCAATTCATTGATGAAAAAAGGCCCTCCGAAATGCACCAGGAACGCATCCCATTCAAATGCCCAGTAGGCATAATAATCACGCAGACTCCGGATGTTGCCGATCTTGTCCAGATCCTCCCAGCCTTCATAGACTGCCATCATACGCGTCATGCGGTTCTCAACATTTGCTTCATAGAGAATGGAAGCCTCGGACAGACTATATTGAGGGATCGCGGCAGCCTCATTGGGGATCATGACAGCAATAGGGCGCGTGGCAGCAACATCGGCATTCACCCATTCATTGGTGAGACGACTGCGCACCATTCCCTCAGCGGGTGCCACCGAATCATCCTCCACCACGATCGTCACAGGATCCGGAAGCTTGTCATCGGGATCCGTCGAAGAAGCAGGACTGTTGTCCGGCAGGATCGGACTGAAAATATTATCATTATTGTTCTGTGCGCCGCAGGCGGTCAGCAGCAGAGAGGCGGACAGCAGAAGCGCGGCGGCTCTGTGCCATGTCCGTTTTTTATTATTATGAGAAATCATGTAAAAGTCACCTCGACCATAATACGGTATTTACCAAAAGCGTTACCAATCAAAAAAATCCATCAAACCTTATCCCTGATCAGATCACAAAAGTATAAATGATCACGCCGCAGAAAATACCTAACAGCGCACCCATGAGTACCTGCAGAGGAGTATGTCCCACGAACTCCTTCAGCTTGTCATGAGGGGAAATCTCGCTACGGCCCATATCCTCGAAGATCTTCATCATATCATTCAGCACCTGCGCCTGGATACCGGTCTCGCGGCGGACTCCCATGGCATCGTACATCACGATGATCGCCAGGATCAGAGAGATGGCGAACTCGAAACTGCCGGCGCCGTATTCGTAGCATGTCGCAGTGACCAGTGCACATACGGTAGCGGAATGCGAACTGGGCATTCCACCGCTGCCCACCAGACGCTCCGCCACGAATTTTTTGGAAATGATCAGATGGATCAGAGTCTTCAGGATCTGTGCCACGAACCATCCGCAGGCTGCAGTCAGAAAAATATGATTACTGAAAAATTCTTCAAAAAAAGTCATAAATAACCTCGTTTCTGCCACGCCCCGTTTGGAAGGACAGGCATATATAAATTCAGTATAATCCAAAAGAAGAAAAAAGTACAGTGCCTGGCTTGAAATGATGTGGGAAGAATGGCTTGAAATGATGTTGAAAGAAACGTATAATAGTGTCATGTGGATTCTTATAACCAAAGCCTAAGGAGACCAGTAATGAGCCTGTTGAGTGTAATAGTGCCCTGTTATAATGAAGAGGAAAGTGTAGCCCTGTTTTACCGGGAACTGACGAAGAATGATCCTTTTTTCAAGGAAAAAGAAATAGAACTGGAGCTGCTGTATATCGATGACGGTTCCAAAGACGGTACTGTGCGGGAAGTGAAAAAGCTGATCGAGCAGGATCCGCGTGTGCATATTATTTCCTTCTCCAGGAATTTCGGAAAAGAAGCCGCCATGTTCGCCGGACTGGAAAAGTCTCGGGGAGACTATGTGGTCATGATGGATGTGGATCTGCAGGATCCGCCTTCCCTGCTGCCGGAAATGTTCGAATATATCTGGCAGGGATATGATTCCGTGGCTACCCGCCGCGTTACGAGAAAAGGGGAGCCGCCGATCCGCAGCTTTTTCGCCAGAAGATTTTATCATCTGATGAAGAAGATATCCCATACCGAGATGATGGACGGTGCCAGAGATTACCGCCTGATGACCAGACAGATGGTGGATGCGATCCTTTCCATGCGGGAGTATAACCGTTTTACCAAGGGAATCTTCGGCTGGGTCGGTTTCCGTACCAAATGGCTGGAATATGAAAACGTGGAACGTGCCAAGGGAGAGACCAAGTGGAATTTCTGGAAACTGCTGGTATATTCCATAGACGGGATCACTGCTTTTTCCACAGCACCGCTGCTGATCGCTTCTTTTGTCGGGATCCTGTTCTGCGTGATCGCTTTTCTGATGATCGTATTTATCATTGTGAGGAAGCTGATCTTCGGTGATCCGGTCTCCGGCTGGCCTTCCCTGGTGTGCATTATCCTGATGACCAGCGGCATCCAGTTCTTCTGTACCGGTATTCTCGGACAGTATCTGGCGAAAGCCTATATGGAAGTAAAACGCAGACCGATCTATTTGGTAAAGGAAGAAATCTAGGCATTTTGCTGTTACAAAACAGGGGGTAAATGTAACATTTTTGCTTTCTTAACTATATTTTAACGAGAAAAAGTCTTTTCAAAAAACGACAGTTATGATATTATTTCTCTGTCAGTCACGGTAGGAGAGCAATACTCGACAAGTATAAAGGGGGACTTGTTTTGGATATTGTAGCAGTAAAAGATTCTGAACTGGAGAGATATGTAACTAAAATCATGCTGGAGATAGGGGTGCCGGCGCATCTGAAGGGTTATCACTACTTACGTGATGCAATTATTTTGTCAGGAAAAGATATGGAAGTGGTAAGCAGCGTTACCAAACTTCTGTATCCTACGATTGCAAAACATTTTAAGACCACAGACCAGAAAGTGGAACGCGCCATCCGGAATGCCATTGAGGTATCCTGGACTCGGGGAAATGTGGAGACATTTGAGAAAATATTTGGATATTCAGCAGCCAGCGGAAGGAACAGACCGACGAACAGCGAGTATATCGCACGTATCGCAGACAACATCCGATTGGATTATAAGGCTATGTAACATATTGAATTTATTCTTTTTAAATTAGGAAAGTTAACGTTTCGATGCAGTATTCTTTCTTACACACTGACAGGACCGCATGCCGGAAGAGATTTACGGTATGCGGCTTTTTTATGCTTTTTCATGCGTGCCACGTAATATTTGTCAAGTCCCGATAAATATGGTAAGATGATAACGATTCAGAGCAATAGAGAGCCTGCCCGGATCCACGGAGCGGGCACCGGGAGAAAACATGACTTTTCGGATATCGGATTTACTGATCAGAGGCTGTCTGATCATCATCGGGCTGACGGAAGTCGCCCATTTGGCGGGCTGCCTGCTGGGGTGGTCTTTTTTGGCTGTAACGGAGCTGCTGCTGGCGGAGATCGCCGCAGCGGTGCTTGTATTGATCTTGTCCGGTCTGATCGCACATAAAAACAGCATCATCGGAAAACCGGCACCGGAGAACAGCAAAACGAGCGGAAGACAACAGATTTTGACAGTAGTACTTGTATTTTTCATTCTGCTGCAGGTGCTATGGATCCTTACGGGAGAACGTGTGTGGACGGACGGCGATATGACGCTAGAGACCGTCAATACCTTCCTGAAGGAGAACAGCATCTATACGGTGGATCCCCTCACGGGGGAACCGTATACACAGGGCATGTCTTTCCGTCTGAAACTGTTGTGCCTGCCTACTCTGTACGGAACCATCAGCCACTGGAGCGGTATGGCCCCTGAAACGGTAGTATACCGGCTGATCCCCTGCCTGACTTTATGTATGGGATACCTGGCTTACGGCAGGCTGGGTGCCGTGCTTTTTGATCATAATAGAGAAAAATGCAATATCTTCCTGATCATAGTGGGAATACTGTTCTGTGCAGGGACTTACATGCCCGGCGTGGACGGATTTGATATTTTCTACGGAGGTTTCCGGGGAGTGACGATCCGTGCGGCGGTGCTGCTTCCCTATCTGTTTTCATGCCTGTTCGAGAGAAAATATCTCGGTGCGGTGCTCTGTATCCTGGCGGAAGCCTGTATGGTCTGGACACTGTACGGCGCGGGAGTGTGCCTGCTCGTGACGGTGGCATGGGTGGCATTACGGTGGCTGTGGACAATGTGCAGCCGCAGCGATCATAAGAAAACACAGGCTGTGAAGACAGCACCGGGAGAGGAGGACGCAGAATGATGACACTTCTGAAGTCCGCCATGAACGGCTGGATCGATTATACACAGCATGGAAAATATGCAGCATTGCTGCTGGCAGCGATTCTCTATCTGGGCTATCGCCTGTGGAAAAGCAAAGCAGCAAAAAACGGCGGGAAACAGCCGCTGCTCTATTTATATGCGGCGCTGATCACGCTGGCCTGCATCTGCCCGGTGACAGCGGTGATCCTGATGAAATACCAGACCGCGTTTTATTCCTATGTATGGATCTGGGCAGCAGTGCCCCAGACAGCGCTGATCGCCTGGGCATGTACGGAGTTCCTGTATACCCTGTGGAGGGAAAAAAGTGTCCGGAATGTGGCAGCCACATGGATCCTGGCGGGAATTGTGATCCTGAGCGGGAATCCGGTATCGGACCGGACCGGTTCACAGCTGACACAGGTGGAACAGCCCCGGGAGGTGCTTGGGCAGCTGTCGGAATATCACCTGGAAGAGAGCGGAGAGACGGAATATAGCCTATGGGCTCCGAAGGAGATCCTGGCGGCGGCCAGGGCATACAGTGCCGATATCCATCCCGTGTATGGGAGAAGCATCTGGGATGCCGCGCTGGGAAGCTATTCGTACGACACCTACGAGACATGGCAGGAGGATCTGTATCTGTGGATGAACCATCTGGAGGAGACCGGTGAGCCGGAGTATGTCCGCACGGAGGAAAATACCGGGGAGCGGACCATTGATTTCAGAACCTGCCTTGACAGTGCGGCGGCCGCAGGAGTAGACTACATTTTACTGCCGGGGGATCTGCCGGAGGATAGCATGGAGAAATTGCAGGAGACCCTGGGGACAGACGCAGAGCGGAAAACCATAGCAGGATATTACCTGATAGAAATCAGATAGGAATCGGATAGAAGCCGGATAAAAACCGGCTCAGAATGCAGATAACAGAAGGATTGCAATATGGAACAGGATTTGATCAGTATAGTGGTACCGGTATACCGGGCGGAAAACTATATCGAAGAGACGCTTGACTGTGTGCGGACTCAGACCTATACGAACTGGGAGCTGCTGTTAATAGAAGACTGCGGACCGGACCGCAGTAGACAGCTCATCGAAGAATATATCCGGCGGACCGGAGACCGGCGGATCCGGCTGCTGACCCATCCCACGAATCTGGGAGCCGCCAGGGCACGTAACCTGGGAGTGAATGAGGCGCAGGGACGCTACCTGGCCTATCTGGATGCGGACGATCTGTGGGTACCGGAGAAGCTGGAGCGGGAGCTTGCTTTTATGAAGGAGCAGAAAGCCGCGTTTGTGTTCACAGGATATGAATTCGCCGACGAGAACGGCGTAGGAACGGGGAAAATAGTCCATGTACCGGCGACTATAAATTATAAGGAAGCCTTGAAAAATACCACGATCTTCACCAGCACAGTAATGTTCGACATGGAACAACTGTCAAAAGAAGAGCTGCAGATGCCGCAGATCAAGAGTGAGGATACCGCGTTATGGTGGAGAATACTGCGCGGGGGCACTGTAGCTTGTGGTTTGGATGAAAATTTGGTAAAATATCGGAGAGCGGGGAAATCCCTGTCTTCCAACAAGATAGAAGCTCTGCGCAGGATCTGGAATCTGTATCGTAAGGCAGAGGGAATGTCTGTGCCGAGCAGCGCCTGGCATTTCTGCTTCTGGGCAGTACGTGCGGTGAAGCGCAGAATATAGGAGGAGTTTGTGTTGAATACAAACGGTAATTATTATGTGAACAGATTGCGCAGGAGGGAATCCTTCAAGCGCTTGATCAATATAGGACTGTCGGCGATCTGCCTGTTCCTGGAAATTGCTCTGTTTGCCTACATGTGGCAGTTCCACTTCCAGTTCCAGCTGGTAGACCCGCTGCAGAAGATCTGGTACCGCGGCTTCCTGCTGGAGAACGGCATCTACAGCGTGATCCTGATCTTTTTCTCCGTGACCTACGGTGGAATGCGTCTGGGTTATATGAAAAATACAGAGATCATATTTTCCCAGGTGTTTGCGACACTGATGGCGGATGTACTGATCTATGCCGAGCTGTGTATGATGGCGCGTAGTGTGTTCCCGCCGGATATGTTCCTGCTCATGGTCGTGCTGCAGATCGTGGCAGTGATCATCTATGCCAATATTGCGAATAAAATCTATCGTACGGCGTTCCCGCCCAGAGAACTCCTGCTGATCCATGGGGATCGTCCCATCGCGGATATCTGTAAAAAGTTCGAAAGCCGTAAGGATAAATACAAGATCACGAAATGTGAACATATTAGAAAGGGCGCGGCAGAGCTCTGCAGGGAGATTCTGAGTGATTATCAGAACGGTGAGATCACCGCTGTCGTGATCTGGGATATTAATGAGAAGGACCGCAACACCATACTGAAATTCTGTTATGCGCAGTCGATCCGTGTGTATGTAATGCCGAAAATATCAGATGTTATTTTAGTAGGTTCCGAGGAATTACATGTATTTGATACGCCGATCCTGCTGACCAGAGAGTATTCCCTCAGCATGGAGCAGCGGTTCATCAAGCGCTCCATCGACGTGGTCTGCTCCCTGCTCCTGTTGGTGATCACCTCTCCGCTGATGCTCCTGACGGCACTGGCGATCAAGCTGTATGACGGCGGTCCGGTATTGTATAAGCAGGTGCGCTGTACCATCGGCCAGAGAGAGTTCTATATCATGAAGTTCCGCAGTATGCGCACCGATGCGGAGAAGGACGGCGTAGCCCGCCTGGCACAGAAAAATGACGACCGCATCACTCCGATCGGGAAAGTGATCCGCAAATGCCGTCTGGACGAGCTGCCCCAGCTGATCAATATCCTGCGGGGAGATATGTCCTTCATCGGCCCCAGACCGGAACGCCCGGAGATCATTGCCCAGTATACCGAAGTCATGCCGGAGTTTGCTTTCCGTATGAAGGTGAAGGCGGGACTGGCTGGATTCGCCCAGGTATACGGAAAATACAATACCTCTCCGTATGATAAATTGAAACTGGATTTAACATATATCGAAAATTATTCTGTATGGCTCGATCTGAAGCTGATGCTTCTGACACTGAAGGTACTGTTCTGGCCGGACAGCACGGAGGGTGTCGAGAGCGAACAGGTGACGGCCTTCAAGGCAGAGTACGACGGCCGTGCGGAAAAAGACGATAACTGAGCTGATCGTATGGGAATATGACAATATGGGAGGAAGCCTCATGGAAGCAAGCTATGGTAAGGAACCCTTCGATCTGCGGCTGCTGCTTTTGCGGCTGGGCCGTAATCTATGGAAAATACTGGCGCTGACGATACTGGGTACGGTACTGTCCGGCGGCGGTTATTATGTCAAAAATGTGTTGCTGCAGCCCGCTCCCGGGTATGCGGCTTCTTCCACTTATAAGGTAGAATATGTCGAGAACCCCAATGCGGCCGGTGCTTACTATATCAACGAAGCTACCTGGAACAGCCTACTCCACACGGGAGAATTTCTGGACGGCGTGGAGACCCATCTGCAGGAAGCGGCAGAGTGCGGAGATACGAGTGCTGCGGCAGTGCTGGAACAGGGCAGAGACCGCTGGATCGAAGCTTTGTCGGCTGCCCTGCCTTCCGATTTCAGTATTCCGATGACGAAGGCTACGACACAGGATCCCGCGGAAAGCATTGCACTGGCGCATGCCGCGGAAGAGACCATGTGCGGGGAGTTCGCAGAGAGTATGCCGGAGATCACGCGGATCAAAGTGCTGGATCACGGAGACCTCGCAGAGGCAGTGGTGCCGGATGTGCGTCCGGTACGGGCCGCGATCCTGGCGGCGGTGCTGTCCTTGTTTTTCGTAGTGGTGATCTTCCTGTTATGGGAGCTGTCCCGGGACAGCATCTGGCTCCCGGCCACTCTCCGCAGACGGTATGGATTACACAGTCTGGGTACAGTGGAAAGTACGGGATTTGCGGAAAATGTGAAATATCTGCTGGAGAAAGCGGATGCTCATAAGATCGCCGTCTGCGGTGCTCTGCCGGAGGCAGATCCACAGGAGGCCGTGGACAGACTGCGCGAGCTGCAGACCGCCGGTAGAGAGCAGACCAGCGGCAGAGTGCAGCCCATCGACAGAGAATGGATCGCAGTTCCCAGTCCGCTGCTATGCCCTGAGAGCGCAGAGACTCTGCGGGCGGCGGATGTGGTCCTGTTGGCAGTGCCGGCCGGAGCGACGGTGGGTAAGCGGTTGGAGGCTGTGCTGGAGTATCTGACCGCACAGGACTGTAAGGTGGACGGAGCCTTTTTATGGAATGCGGATGAGATCCTGATCCGGAGCTATTATTTTCTCCCTATGATTGGTTCCGATACAGCAGATAACGATATGAATACGAGAAATACAGAAATGGAACATACAAAGACTACCCAGGCAGAAGGAGAGCAGGCATGAAGGTAGAAGTACTGGCATCGGTAATGAACGCTTCTCTTCGTGAAACCGTACAACATATGAACCTGCAGTCCGATGCGGTGATCATCAACCAATGCGACAGACTCGGGCAGGAGGAAATGCAGATATCCCAGGAAAACGGAGAGGCACGAACCATCCGTTTCTATAGCTTCCCGGACCGGGGCATCGGCAGAAGCCGGAATGAGGCTATTTTGCGGGCAGAAGGAGATATCTGCCTTTTTTCGGATGCAGATATTGTGTATGAGGACGGATATGAAACGGCGATCCTGGCAGAATTTGAGAAAAATCCGCAGGCAGACATGATCATTTTCAATATCGAAGTTGAGGAATCCCGGCGCACCTACCACATCACGGAGCGGAAACGGGTACGCTGGTATAACTGCGGCCGGTACGGAGCGGTGAGCTTTGCGGTACGCAGGGACAGCCTGCTGGCATCCGGGAGCACCTTCTCCCTGCTGTTCGGCGGCGGAGCGAAATACAGTAACGGAGAGGACAGCCTGTTCCTGACAGAATTCATCCAAAAAGGCTATAAAGTCTACACGGCACCGGTGACCATCGGCAGAGAGGAAGCCGGGGAATCCACCTGGTTCCATGGCTATAACGAGAAATTTTTCCATGACCGCGGTGTACTGTATCATTATCTGTACGGAAGGCTGGCAGGACCGCTGGCACTGCGGTTCCTATATGCACATCGGGGAACCTTATGCACTCACGTGTCCCTGAAGCAGGCAAAACAATGGATGCGGGACGGCATCCGCGAAGCGCGAAAGCGCGGCTGAGCCTGAACCGCGGCAGACATCGCAGGAGAATACGCGCGAACCGCGGCGGACACCGCAGGAGGATAGGCGCGAACCGCAGCAGACATCGCAAGAGAATACGCGCGAACCGCGGCGGACATCGCGAGAAAACACGCCGGAAATTGAGACAGACATCGTAGGCAGGAAGGGGGTCCCACATGGAAAAAAGTGCACTGGTATATATTGTATTAACACTCGTAACGGTGGGATTCGGCTTCTGCGTGCGCAACAGCGCCTATACGGCAGGATACCTGTCGGGCAGGCGGATGTCTGGAGCACAGGTGGGGTACGACCGTCAGCAGGCGAGGAACCTGGTGGCGGAGACCGCCGTATTCTGCCTCCTGGCGGGAGTCTCGGCCTGCCGTATTGCGGTGGGTGGTGACTACTGGGTCTATTGGCTGAAATTCCAGCTGATTGACCAGGGACGCCATGTGTCCTATGAAAAAGGCTTCGTCGGGCTGGTGAAGCTGTTCCACTGGATCTTCGGCGAGGGCTCCTATCTGCCGATCTTCGGATTTTTTTCGCTGGTCACGGTGTTCTTCTTCCTGAAAGCACTGCATGATCAGGCGGACTGGTACGTATTATCCCTGTTTTTACTGCTGACCCAGGGCTTCTATTTTAACAGCATGAACTCCGTGCGGTATTATTTCGCACTGGCGCTGGCCATGTATGCGCAGAAATATGTACTGCGCGGAGAATACGGAAAATTCATTCTCTGGGTACTACTCGGCTGCACGATTCACAAATCTATCCTGCTGGTGATTCCGGCATATATTGTCGTAGATCTGCTGTCACGCGTACACCTGAAAAAATGGCACTACGCGGTCGGAATCCTGCTGATCTTATCCCTGATCTTCGGACAGGGCTTTTATCGGAATCTTATTTTTAAGTTTTATCCCTATTATAAGGATTCCATGTTCGACAACGGCCAGTTGTCCTATGTGAATATCGGAAAATGCCTGGCGGTGCTGATCCTGTGCCTGATCTACTGGAAGGACAGTATCCGGGATGATCGCAGGAACCGTTACTATTTCTATCTGAACCTGGCGGGACTGGTGCTCTATACCTGTGGCTCCTTCATCCCGGAGGTATCCCGTGTGGCCTATTACCTGATCCAGTCCCAGATATTCCTGATCCCGGGCGTGCTATGGAATGCGAAAAAGGGATGGTTCCGCAACCTGTGCATTGTCGGAGTCGTCGCGGCATATCTGCTGTATTTCGTAATGCTGTTACGTGGCATGTACGATGTGGAGATCAGATTGCTACCTTACCTGAATTGGATATTTAATTAAAAGAGGATTTGATTTATGAGAGTACTGTGGGTCTGCAATATCATGCTCCCGGTGATCGCCGAGGCATTGCATAGAGAAGCTTCCAATAAGGAAGGCTGGCTGTCCGGACTGCTGTCGCAGATCGTGGACCGGGAAGACACCGTCATGACGCTGGCAGTGGCGTTCCCGGTTCCCGCGGGGGAAGAGATCCCACAGAGTTTTGTAGTCCGGGTGCAAGGGGAACACCCTGCCTGTGTCGCGGAAGCCACTTCTGCTACGGAAGCTGCTTCTGCTCCGGAGGGGGGCGGTGGATATCTCGTCAGATGCTACGGCTTCCATGAGGATACCGTGCATCCGGACCGTTACCAGCCGGAGCTGGAAGAAGAGCTGCGTAAGATCACGGAAGATTATGACCCGGATGTGATCCACTGCTTTGGTACGGAATATCCCCATACGCTGGCGGTCTGCCGTGTCTATCCGCATCCGGAGAGGATCCTTTTGGGGATCCAGGGCATCTGCAGCCTCTGTGCGGAAGCCTATTTCGCCGATCTTCCGGAGCGCGTGACGCGCAAAGTGACCTTCCGGGATCTGGTAAAACGGGACAGCCTGCGCAGCCAGCAGGAGAAATTCGTCCGCAGAGGTGTGATGGAGAGAGAAGCCATCGGTCTGGCGGGAAATATCACCGGTAGGACGGCATGGGACCGGGAGGTGACCACCGGGTGGAATCCCGGAGCAAAGTATTATCCTATGAATGAGACCCTGCGCGCTTCCTTCTATGAAGGCAGCTGGGCCCCGGAGCACTGTGAACCCCACAGCATCTTCGTCAGTCAGGGAGATTATCCGCTGAAGGGCTTGCATTATCTCCTGAAAGCATTGCCCGGGATCCGCAGGAAATTCCCCGATGTGCAGGTGTATGTGGCGGGAAATGATCTGACGGCATACCACACGCTGAAGCAGAAACTGAAGATTTCCGCCTACGGACAGTATCTCCGGGATCTGATCCGGGAGGGGCAGCTGGAAGACTGCGTGCATTTCACAGGGAAACTGACAGAACAACAGATGCGGGAACGATTCCTCCGAAGTCACCTGTTCCTGTGCTGTTCTTCCCTGGAAAATTCGCCGAACTCCCTGGGAGAGGCCATGCTGTTGGGAGTACCCTGCGTCAGCACCGAAGTGGGCGGGATCCCCAGTCTGTTCGACGGCGGAAGGGACGGCCTGTGGTGTGAAGGACACCGGCTGACAGAAACGGCTGAAACCAGCAGAAATACGGCAGATGCGGCTGAAAGCAAAAATAACACGTGCAATTCAAAAGAATTAAAAACAACAGAATTGGAAAATATTGTAAAATCCATGGAAAAATCCATTATCGAAATGTGGAGTTCTCCGGAGAAAATGTTGGAATACTCTAAAAATGCAAGAGAACATGCAAGAAAAACCCACGATAAAGAGAAAAATTTTGCAAAATTGCAGGAAATCTATGCAAAGATAGCGGAAAGGCAGGGCTGAGAATGCAGGTGGTATTCGTTTCTAATTATTTTAATCACCATCAGCTGTCCTTCTGCGACGCATTGTATGAACTCCTGGAAGGAAGCTTTTGCTTCCTGCAGACCCAGCCCATGGAAGAAGAACGGGTGAAGATGGGGTGGCAGGCCGAGGAGAGACCGTATGTGCGCTATGTACAGCCGGGCGGTACGACTACGGGCGGCCCGGAATGGCAGAACCTGCTGCTGACAGCTGACGTGGTGATCTTCGGTGGATGCGATGACGAGAGCTACATCCGGGAACGACTGGCGGCGGGAAAACCTATCTTCCGCTACAACGAGCGGCTGTATAAAGAAGGACAATGGAAAGCCATCTCTCCCAGAGGACTGCTGCAAAAGTATAAAGACCACACCAGATACCGCAAGGCACCGGTGTACTTCCTGTGTGCCGGAGCCTATGTGCCCTGCGACCTGGGGATCATTCATGCCTATCCGGAGAAAATGCTACGGTTCGGGTATTTCCCCGAGACCAGAGAGTATGCGCCGGGGGAACCGTTTTCACGCAAGAAAAAAGGAAGCATCCTGTGGGCGGCGCGGATGATCGACTGGAAACATCCGGAGCTGGTAGTGAAGACAGCCGCTTATCTGAAAGAACATCTGGAAGAGATTCCTTTTCACATTACGATGATCGGCGGAGGAGAACTGGAGGAAGAAGTGCACAGCCTGGCAGAAGAGCTTGGCGTGACGGATAAGATCACCTTCGCAGGCTTCCGGAGCCCGGAGGAGGTCCGGGCAGCCATGGAGGAATCGGAGATCTACCTCGTCACCAGTGACCGAAAGGAAGGCTGGGGAGCCGTGGTCAACGAAGCCATGAACAGCGGCTGCGCCGTCGTGGCGGATCATATGATCGGAGCGGCTCCCTGGATGATCCGACAGAGGGAAAACGGGATCCTCTATCACGACGGCTGTGAACAGCAGCTGCAGGAATACGTTGCAGAGCTGCTGCAGGATCCGGCAGAGTGCCGCAGACTGGGAGAAGCGGCGCAGCAGACCGTCCGGACGGAATGGAATGCACGGACCGCCGCGGAGAGACTGGTCAGACTGAGTCGTGAGATGGGATTCCTAACCGGTGCCCCCGGTACCACACCTGCAGAGCCGGCACTACTTGCACCCGACCAATGCCTTCCGGCTCCGCCCGTCCCGGCACTGTGGACAGACGGCCCCTGCTCCCCGGCCCCGGTGATCCCGGAGCGGCGGATGTATCGATATTTAACGGAAAGAAAAGAAGAGGACAGAACGTGAACAGTAATGAGACCAACCAGCCGCTGATCAGTGTGATCGTGCCGGTGTACAATATCATACCTTATCTGCCCCGCTGCGTGGAAAGCCTGCAGAAGCAGACCTATCCGGAGCTGGAGATCCTGCTGATCGACGACGGCTCCACCGACGACACTCCGGTGCTGTGCGACCGGCTGGCGGAAAATGACCCGCGTATCCGCGTCTTCCACAAGGAGAACGGAGGTCCCTCTTCTGCGAGGAACTTCGGACTGACGCAGGCCGCCGGAGCATACGTGGGATTCGTGGACAGCGATGACTATGTGGATGCCGATATGTACGAGCGCCTGTACCAGGCGATCGCGACTACACATATGCCCATTGCTCAGGCAGGCAGGGATGAGATCGATCAGGACGGCAACATCTTGCCGAACATCTGTGAGCCGGTATCCGAAGAACAGGTGATCCCGGCAGAGGATTTCTTAAAAGAGCTGCTGATGCACCGGGGAGACTGCTCCTTCTGTACCAAGCTGTTGCAAAAGGATCTGTTCACAAAGGGAAAATTCCCGGTGGGAGCGCTGAACGAGGATTTCCACCTGCTGGTGAAGCTGCTGACGGACGAGGAGAACATCGTTCCCGGGATCGCGTGCATTCCGGGTCAGACCTATCACGTATTTTACAGGCCGGACAGCAACACCAGAGATAAAAACCGGTTCTCCCGAGTGTTCGCGGACAACATCGAGAACGCAGATATGGTACTGCGGCTGGTGGAGGAGAGATACCCGGAGCTGACGGAGATCGCCTTCCGTTTCGGTGTCTTCCAGAGACTGGACTACATGCTGCATATTCCCATAGCACAGATGACCGGGGACAATGCGTTCTACCGCAGCGTCGTGAAGAGCCTGCGGAAGGGATGGTGGCGCGCTATGAGAAACCCTTACCTTACGAAAAAGAATAAGTGTTATCATACACTGTTCGCCATAGCGCCGAAGGGGATCCGGGTGCTGCACAAGAAACTGAAGCACATATGAAGAGCACATATTAAAGAAAGAATTGAGTTTCATGAAAAGAAAACTAGCATTTCTGGGAGCCATTCTCCTGGTGGCATTCATATTTACCTACGAGGGCAATACTTACCGGACCCATGCGCTGGACGAGGAAGATCAGGCATGGATCGACGAGGCCGGGGAAGCATTGCAGAAGATCGTGGAAGAACGGGAAGTCATGGCACTGGTCTATCTGTGTGATGAGCTGCCGATCCGCTCGGAAGCGGATAACAGCAGTGCGATCGCAGGCACCGCAGCCAGCGGACAGATGGTGGAGATCCTGGATGTGGCCGTGGATGAGGACTATCAGGTCTGGGAAAAAGTGTCCGCGGAGATCAGCGGTAAGACCTATGTAGGATACATCCCCAGAGATCATCTGGCATGCTCCGACGAACGTTTTCTGGAATGGGAAGAGCTGTATGGCATGAATCCCGGAGCGGAAGTGATGTTGGCAGAGGAAAATGCCACGGGCGTCTATGCGGACATCGAAGAGTTCCCGGAGAGCTACCGCCCGGCATTGCAGGCGTTGAAACAGCAGCATCCCAACTGGACTTTTGTGCGGCAGAATACGGGACTGGATTTCCAGACGGTGGTAAACAATGAATTACAGGGCGGAAAAAGTCTGGTCTATAAGAGCTACGGGGACTATTGCAAGGAAGGACAGCACAGTCCTAACTGGTATTTTGCATCGGAGGATGTACTGAAGTTGTATATGGATCCGAGAAATGCGTTACAGGAAAATGCTATTTTCCAGTTTGAACAGCTGACGTACAATGAAAGCTACCACACAGAGGAAGCTGTTAAAAATTTCCTTGAGGGAACTTTTATGAACAGCAGTCAGAACGCGCCCGGAACGGATATGAAGTTCTATCATATTTTCTGGACCATCGGTGCGGAGGAGAACCGTCAGGTCAGTCCGTTCCATCTGGCAGCCAGAGTGCTGCAGGAACAGGGACAGGGCACATCACCACTGATTTCCGGTATTTATCCCGGCTATGAAGGGTATTATAATTATTTCAATGTGGGGGCCTCCGGAAGCACCAACGAACAGGTGATCATCAATGGATTGAATTATGCCAAAAATAATAACTGGAAGGGAGCCTACTATTCCATTCTGGGAGGAGCGGAAGTAATCTCCGCGAATTACATACGGAAGGGCCAGGATACCTTATATTTACAGAAATTCAACGTATCCCCCACAGCCAGCAACCCGATATATACCCACCAGTATATGCAGAACATCTCAGCGCCCACCACGGAAGCCCTGAGCATCAAAAAACTGTATGAGAGTGCCGGAGCACTGGAGAATACCTTTGTATTCAAGATCCCGGTCTACGAAAATATGCCGGCAAGCCCCTGCCCGATGCCGACTTCGTCTACCAACGTGGTATTGCAGGTGCCGTCGGGATATGATGCTGCCGCGATCTATGTGGACGGTGTCGCCTATACTCCGCAGGTGCGGAATAACCGCCGCATCGTTACCCTTCCGGACGGAAATGCACAGGCAGCAGTGGTCTATCGTTATAATGCCAACGGTGCGCCTATCGGCATGTATGTCTGGACCATGGAATACCGTAACAATGCCTATGTGGCGACGGAACAGCCGGAGCTGACAGATCTGCTGACCTACCACGGATTTTCCATCCGTATCACCGGAAAAGCGGGAATTCGTTTTAAGACCGGTATCAGTACCGACCTCAGAGCCAGATTACTGAACGGCGGTGTAAACGGCTATTCCCTGAAGGAATATGGAACGCTGGTCATGAACAATGCCAACCGTGCCTCCTATCCCATGATCAAGGGTGGTGAAAAAGTCATCAGTGGACTGGCCTATGGCACGAACGCTGACGGTTCCCATCAGGACAGCATTTACGAGACTGTGAGCGGAAGATACCGTTATACTTCCGTGCTGGTGGGACTTCCCTCCAGCCAGTACAAGGTGGAATATGCGTTCCGCGGATACATAATACTGAACAAGGACGGCAGAGACATTACAATCTACGGACCGGTACAGGCCCGAAGCATTTATGCACTGGCGGAAATGGTTCTGAACATGGGAACTTACCAGCCGGGATCCGCCGCAGATACTTTTCTGCGGAAGCTGATCAGCGATGCACAGTAACAGTCTGCCGGCTGTCGGCCATCGGAGAACGATCATAGAATTTGATAAAAACAGACAGGACAAAAAGATGAAAAGAAAAGCAACAAAATTCATGGCACTGGCCATAAGCACGGTACTCGTCATTTCCCTGATGGCCTGCGGAGACGGCAACGGTGGGGAAGTAGAGGATGTGGTGACCCCGGTGGAAGCACAGCCGATGCTGTCCGAACTGGAGCTGGAGATCCTTAATCTGGAAACCAAATATAATAAAGGAGAATTCACCGGAGCAGATTACCTCGCACTGGCAGATGCCTATAGCAGAGCAGGCGATATCCGCAAGCAACGGGATATGCTGGAACAGGATTACCGGCTTTACGAAGATGCGGATGCATTTTCCACATTGCAGGGCCTCAGTGTAAATCTGGAGGAAGAGACGGAAGAGATCCGCAGCCGTGCACAGGAAATGTTAAATGATCTGGAACTGCCGGAATATCTGGACGAAAGCGTGAATCTCATCGACAGCGGCGACTGGTTCTCCACCATGATGCCCAAACTGAAGGAAGGACAGCGCAGCTACTATCTGGAGCGGGATGCACAGCCGCTATTCTATGCGCAGGTGGGATATACCGGCGAGGGACAGCGTTTTTCCAAAGTGTGGTATACCGGAAGTGAGACAAAACGCTTCCTGAGTCAGGAAGGAACCATCATCCGCCTGGTGACCGTGACTTCCACGGTGGCAGGGGCAGAGGATCCGACTTCGACTGCGGGAACCGATACAACAGCTGAGACGGCGGACATTCAGGACACCGCCACCCCTCGGGCTGCCACCCCGGCAGACATGGGTGCCTGGAACGGTACTTTTGAGTCCTGGAGCGTGGACTGCGCTACCGGCAGCATTACCCATGAACAGGGTACCATGCAGAAGGGTGTGCTCACCGGTGACTACACCTGTGACGTACATGCCGGAGAGGGCGGACTGGATGCATTTTCTCTCTGGAACAATCGGGAAGGCATGGAATATATTACTTATACCGGCAGTTTTGATTCCGAGGGAAAGGCGTTGGTAGAACAGCCCTCCGAGGAAATCCGGAAAAAACTGCTGGAAGGAACAGATGATACGGATCTGATCCTCTACGCTTATGATGCCACCGGCGAGAACTGCCTCTGGCAGGGAACCGGTGCGGAGACTTCTGTGGCGGATTATCGATTTGGCGGGGAGCTGATCGGATTGGAGGCCCGGCCGGAATATACCTCCTATGAGGTGCCGGAGACTATGGCAACGGATGACGACGGAACAGGAAGCGCAGGAGAGACAGACACTGAGAAACCCCAGATCCGCATCTTTGACGGAGAGATCCAGTGGTTCGACGGAAAATACTGGGTCAGCGCAGGTAATGTGAAAGAGATGGCAAAACAGGATCCTTTTGCGGTATACGAAGAGAACCATGATACGGCAGCACCCGGAGACACAGCGGGAACTACCGGAGGCGATACAACAGACGGAAATGCCGGGCAGAGCATTACCGGAGGCAATACCACCGGAACAGCTGGCGGCAACAAAAATTCCGGAACGATTCAGAAGCCCGCGGCAACCCCGAAGCCTATGACAAAGCCGTCCACCCCAAAACCCGGTACCACCAAACCTTCTGCAACTCCGGCACCCACTGCAACTCCGGTACCGGCAGCAACCCCAGCACCGGCGCAGAGCAATGACAACAGCAGCTCCGGCGGCAGCAGTGACAGTGGAAGCACCGGAGGAGACAGCGGCAGCAGCGGCGGAAGTGACGTGGATATGGAGTGGACACCGGATCTGTTGTAGTCCCGCGCATGCGATAGATCACATTGGACTGTTCAGAGGCAGCCCGGAAAAGTGAAACATTTGGAATGAGGAGGATTCATTCATTGAGATATCCATGGAAACAGAAGATATTGGAATCGAAAAAAATAGAGCTGCTGTTGGTGGCATTGCTCCTGTTGGCGGCTATCGTCATCCGGGCATACCATTTCGGAGCGCCGCCCATCGGCGTACATCAGGACGAAGCCATGGCTGCCGTGGATGCCAAAGCACTGGCGGACTACGGTACGGACCGTTACGGAATGCGGTATCCGGTGCATTTTACGGCGTGGGTCAGCAGCCAGATGAGCGTATTACTGTCCTACTGTATGATCCCGTTTATTAAGCTTCTGGGATTCTCCACGGTATCAACGAGGCTACCGATGTTGGTGATCAGCTGCCTGGGACTGCTGGCACTGTACCTCTTCGGCAGACAGCTGGCCGGCAAATGGACCGGCATGATCGTGCTGATCCTGGGGATCATCAGCCCCTGGCATTATATGCAGAGCCGGTGGTCCTTTGACTGTAACCTGTTCCCCCACGTGTTCCTGATCGCGGTAGTACTGCTGATCGCCGGACTAAAAAAGAAACCGCTATTGTACCTTTCCATGGTGATGTTCGGACTGTGCTCCTATGCCTACGGAATTGCGGACTATTCGGTACCGCTGTTTTTACTGGTGGTTGCTATTTATCTCCTGCGGCAGCAGGCAGTAAATTGGAAGGAGCTGGCAGCCTGCTTTGTGCTGTACCTAGTGATCGTGCTGCCGGAATTTTTATCCATGCTGCTTACCCTGCTGGGAAAGCCCGGAATCGAGACACCGCTTTTTACGATCCCGTCATTCCTATCCAGTAACCGCGGTGATGATATTCTGTTCGCTAACTTCTCATGGAAACAGCTGTGGGAGAATATCGTCTGGACCTTTACCACCACCTGGGGCTCCGGGGACAAGAGCGTGACCAACACCATGGTGAGATTCGGCCCGGTGTACTATATCACGGATCTATTCTTCGTCATCGGACTGGTCAGCATCCTCCGCAGACTTCGGGGAATGGAAAAAGAGGAACGTTACCCCTATGTCGCACTGTTAGCATGGCTGGGCATGGGACTGTGGGTAGGCATCCTTACCAAAAATGTGACAGTGAACCGTATCAATATCATATTCTATCCGGTACTGATCATCGGGGGCATCGGTATCGCACGCTGCATCCGGAAGTTGCACCTCCTGTCCGTACCCATTGCAGCGGTCTATGGCGTGATGGCACTGATGATGGCACAGATGTATTTTGGCAGCTGGGGAGAACTCAGCCGGACGTATTACTACGATCCCTACATACAGGCGCTGAACTACGCACATACCATCGATTGCGATGCCTATTACATCTATCCGGATCCCCAGGGAATCGATGCCGGCGCCACCTTAGGCGAGATCCTGACTATGTACACCCACCAGATCGATGCACATTACTATCAGGGCATCAGTAACGTACAGGACGGCGTGGAACTCCGCCCGTATAAAGAACGCTATCATTATGAAAACGTCACGGCCGAGACCGTAGCGGCCAATGAGGCGTCCGGAGAGCGGGTAGTGTATATCGTGGATTCCGGGCAGAGAGAGCTGTTCGATCCGGAGAAGTATGAGATCACTTCTATCTATGACCGGTTTTATGTGGTAAAAGACCGATCGAAATCTTAATTTTTTGTGGATTCCTATGTGAAAATTGCTTTTTACTTCCCTACGTGGTACAATAAAATGACTTATGAATATTTTTATGTGCCGAGAGGGAAGTAAGAAGATGAAGCAGAATTTCTTGAAAATACCAATCAATCGAATTATTGCGTTGATCCTATTAGATATTATGTCTATCGTTGTGGCATCCTTTGCCGCATTATACATCCGTTTTGATTTCAGTTTTGAGGGAATCCCTCAGGAATACCTTATCAAATTTGAAAACATTATTGTCTATAATATCATACTCACATTACTCTTCTTCGCATTATGGAAGCTGTACAAAAGTGTATGGCGCTATGCCAGTGCGACGGAGCTGCTGAATATCGTATTCGCTACTACCTGCGCCAGCATAGCACAGATGATCCTGTGCCATATCCTGAATCAGAAGATGCCCCGTAGCTATTATGTAATTTATTGGTTCTTACTGTTTGGATTGACTACAGTGATCCGGTTCAGCTATCGAATCTTACGCCTGATCAATTCCAAGAGATCGGAACTAAAGACGAAAAAGGACGGCAGCAATGTCATGCTTATCGGTGCCGGAGCAGCAGCCAATGCTATCTTAAAGGAAATCGAGACCAGCAGCTATCTGAATCTAAATCCCAAATGCATTATCGATGATAACCCCGGCTGCCATGGCAAATTCCTCCGGGGCGTGCCTATCGTCGGTGGCAGAGACAGGATCGCAGATGCCGTAGGACAATACAGTGTGGATGAGATCATCTTCGCCATTCCTTCTGCCAATACGCATGTGAAGAAGGAGATCCTGGATATCTGCAAGGAGACCGGATGCAAGATGCGTACCCTGCCCGGAATGTATCAGCTGATCAACGGAGATGTCTCCGTGGCAAAATTAAAAGAGGTGGAGATCGAAGACCTCTTAGGAAGAGATCCCATAGAGATCAATACGGAAGAAGTCCTGAACTATGTGAAGGATAAGGTTGTACTGGTCACCGGTGGTGGCGGATCCATCGGAAGCGAGCTGTGCCGCCAGATCGCCGGTCATCAGCCGAAGCAGCTGATCATCGTCGATATCTATGAGAACAATGCTTATGCGATCCAGCAGGAACTGATCCGTAAATATCCGACACTGGATCTGGTAGTGTTGATCGCTTCTGTCCGCAATACGGAACGCATCGAAGATATCTTCCGCAGATATCGTCCGAACATCGTCTACCATGCGGCAGCCCATAAACATGTGCCCCTCATGGAAGTCAGTCCCAATGAGGCGATCAAGAACAATGTCTTCGGTACCTACCGTACCGCACAGGCAGCAGATAAATACGGTGTGGAGAAGTTCGTGCTGATCTCCACAGATAAAGCGGTGAATCCCACCAATGTCATGGGTGCCTCCAAGAGAATGTGCGAGATGGTGATCCAGATGATGAACCGCAAGTCGCAGACCAATTTCGTGGCAGTACGTTTCGGTAATGTATTGGGGAGTAACGGCAGTGTCATTCCCCTGTTCAAGAAACAGATCGCGGAAGGTGGTCCTGTTACGGTAACGGATCCCAATATTATCCGTTACTTCATGACCATACCGGAGGCAGTATCTCTGGTACTGCAGGCAGGAGCCTACGCCAGAGGAGGAGAGATCTTTGTATTGGATATGGGAGAGCCGGTGAAGATCGTAGACCTGGCGACAAACCTCATCAAGCTGTCCGGATACAAGCCGGGTGAGGATATCGAGATCAAATTCACCGGATTACGTCCCGGAGAGAAGATGTACGAAGAACTTCTCATGAACGAAGAGGGATTGAAGAAGACTGCCAACAAGATGATCTATATCGGAAAACCGATTGAATTTGATGATGATGTTTTCAAAAAGCAATTGGACAAGATCTATAAGGATGCCTATGCGGAGACGGATCGGATCCGCGAGGATATCAAGGAGATCGTACCGACGTACCAATTTAAAAAATAAACTTTGATAATTATTGTTCCGAATAAGGTGGTAGTAAAGTTGAGACATATTGAAATTTATAATTTTGGACCAATAAAAATAAGAAAATAGGGTATTCAAAATCAGCAATTCGGTTAGTTAGAACCAAAGCTTTTGGAAACTGAGAAGGTTTATGACTGATTTTATAGAACAGAAAGTGGAATGAAAGATGTTATTTCGATTTGAGGAGGCTGTGCGCGTTTAGCCTATCAGTTGTATGAACACCGCGGAAGAGGGCAAGTTTGAGATGGTGTTTTGAGGTGGAAAAGGGGGGGATTACAAATGACTGTGGCGTTTTTAGATTTACTTGGCTTTACAAGTTTGTTAGAGACTAATGCAGAAGCAGCATTTGACAATATGAATGCATTTAATCATGTAATTCATACCAAGGTAATAGATAGTTTAAGCCATCCATTATCAGAGTATAAACGGAATAATCCTGATGATAAAGAACTTCATAAGTTCGTTGAAAATTCATCTGTTACTTCCTTTGATTACATGATAAGTGTTAGCGATTCGTTGATAATCGGAGCCAAAGATGTTGATTTGTTTATTAACCAGCTCATGAACTTTGTTGCTTCTGTGTACATTAATTATTCAGAGCCATTTGTTAGACCCTTCGTAGATATAAGAGATGTGGAGAGCGACAAGTGGGTAACATGTCGAGAAGATGGATCAATACGCTGTCATAAAGCATTTCCCATACTTTTTCGGGGTGGAATTTCTTTCGGAGAGGATGTGGGTTTTTTTAAAGAATATCATATTTTTGAGTCTGAGTCGGAACAAACATCCCTAAATGTTTTTGGCAAAACATATCTTAAGGCGGTTCAACTTGAGAATACGGGAAAGGGACCAAGACTGTTCTGCGACCGCAGTGTTGTTGATGCGATTTCGAATAAGAAATTAATCAAAATAGTGGATGAAGACAGTGGTACCTATGAAATAGTATGGACAATCGGAGGGTGTGAAACCGTGGGAAAAAGTGCTGATAAGTGGGAGAATGTTAAACGAAGTATACATAAGAAAATGCTTCCCTCAGCTGTTAATCTATATCAGTATTTCAAAACGGAAGACAAATTAGAGCCACACTATAAAGGATTGTTGGATATTGTGTGCTGCGGAATTGTTAAGTATGCACAGGATGAGTGTGATAAAGCAGATAAAGCAATTGACTACATAAATGATTACCTTACAAAGCATGGAATTGACAAACTGATCAACAGAGATGTTATAGAAGGATTTTTGATGTAAGTCTGTCGATGAAAAGTACGGTACTCATTCTGTTGACATAAAAACCCCATAAGCATATAATTAGCATGACTTTTTGCGTAAAACCTTCAAATACAAGGCTTTACGCAGGCAACTAATCAAGAAAGCATAAAGAGAGCGTAAGCATATGAATCATGAGAAAATAGAACCGAGGAAGATTCCCTTCAGCCCGCCGGATATCACTGCAGCAGAGATTGAAGAGGTTACAAAAGCGTTACAATCCGGTTGGATTACTACCGGACCGAGAACGAAAGAACTGGAGCGTAGGGTGGCAGAACGATGCCACACTTCTAAGGCAGTGTGTCTGAATTCCAATACCGCATGTGCGGAGATGACCCTTCGCGTGTTGGGCGTCGGTCTGGGGGATGAGGTAATCGTTCCGGCATACACTTATACTGCGACAGCCAGTGTGGTGGCTCATGTGGGCGCAACCATTGTTATGGTAGACTGCGAAGAGGGAAGCTTCCACATGGATTACGATCAGCTGGAGGCTGCTATCACGGAGCGTACCAAAGTGATTATCCCTGTAGATTTATTCGGTATACCTGCGGATTATGACAGAATTTACCAGATTGTAGAGGAAAAGAAGGAGAGCTTCCGTGCCTCTGAGAATGCTATTCAACAAGCTTTGGGAAGAATTGTTGTTATGGCAGATGGTGCACATTCTTTTGGAGCCTTGTATCATGGACAGCCCGTTGGAAATGTTGCAGATTTCACCAACTTCTCTTTCCACGCGGTTAAGAACCTGACAACAGCAGAAGGCGGAGCGGTTACCTGGAAGGATATTCCGGGTGTGGATAATGAGGAGCTGTACCATCAATACATGCTTCTGTCCCTGCATGGTCAGAGCAAGGACGCGTTAGCGAAAACCCAGCTGGGGGCATGGGAGTATGACATTGTGGGTCCCTGGTATAAGTGCAATATGACAGATGTACATGCTGCCATTGGACTGGCGCAGATGGATCGATATGATGCAATTTTGGCGCGCAGAAAGCAGATTATAGAGACCTATGATGCAGCATTTGCAGATCTGAATGTGGAGACCGTGCGGCATTATACGGAGGAATATCAAAGCTCCGGTCATCTCTACATCATGCGTCTGCTTGAAAGGGATGCGGAAGACCGCAATGAGTTCATTCGCCATATGGCGGAGAACGGTGTGGCAACCAATGTACATTACAAGCCCTTACCCATGCATACAGCCTATAAAAACATGGGATTCTCCATAGAGAACTATCCCAATGCCTACAGCCAGTTTGCCAATGAGGTTACACTGCCGCTACACACCTGCCTGACAGATGAGGATGTAGAATATGTGATTCAGAACGTCAGAGCATTGTTGGGTCAATAGGAGTTGCCATGAAGTGGAGAAAATGGGAAGAACTTCCCCAAAATATGCAGACAACTGCTGTAAAAGAATATTACACCATCCTCTCCCACAAGCGAGGCAGTCTGATTGCAAAGAGGATATTCGATATCGTGGCGGCAACCATTGCTACGGTGATTTTAAGTCCTCTCATGGGAGTAATCGCGATTTTGATTAAACTGGATTCCAAGGGACCGGTACTCTTCCGACAGGTTCGAGTGACGCAGTATGGAAGAGAATTTCGCATCTGCAAATTCAGAACCATGGTGAACCATGCAGATCGTATGGGAAGCCAGGTTACGACGCAAAATGATATGCGTGTCACCAAAGTGGGCAAGAAATTGCGTGGCTGCAGACTGGATGAACTCCCACAATTATTTAATATCATCAGTGGGGATATGACCTTCGTAGGAACACGACCGGAGGTGCCAAAATACGTAGCAGCCTACACAGAGGAAATGAAAGCAACCCTACTGCTTCCTGCAGGGGTTACTTCCGAGGCAAGCATTCTGTACAAGGATGAAGAGCGTTTGCTGGCCGATGCCGCCAATGCGGATGAGACCTATATAAAGGAAGTGCTTCCACAGAAGATGAAATATAACCTGGAGAGCATTCGAAAGTTTGGATTTCTAAAGGAACTGGTGACCATGGTGCAAACGGTGTTGGCCGTTTTGTGACAAGTGGCTATTCGAATGACCCTATTATCATAACATATAGAAGCAATAGGAATAGAAAAGGGAAAGCAAATGAATATCTTACTGATAAACCATTATGCCGGTTCCACAGAGATGGGCATGGAGTTCCGCCCATACTACTTTGCACGAGAATGGGTGAAAGCCGGACACCATGTGAATATTATAGCGGGTGATTATTCACACTTGAGAAGACAGAATCCTCATGTGGAACAGGATTTTCAAAAAGAAGAGATTGACGGCATTTCATATCACTGGATACGAACCGGAGAATATGATGGGAATGGTATTAAGAGAGCATTTACCATGTTCCGATTCGTTGGAAAGCTTTGGCTACATGCAGGTAAAATCGTAAAAGAAATGAGACCGGATGTGGTCATTGCATCTTCCACGTATCCGTTGGATACCTACGCTGCCCAGAGAATTGCCAAGAAGGCTGGTGCACAGCTGATTCATGAAGTACACGATATGTGGCCAATTACACTGATTGAACTGGGTGGAATGTCAAAATGGAATCCATTTGTTATTTTAATGCAGATGGCTGAAAACTCTTTTTGTAAGAATTCGGATATTGTATGTTCCTTGCCGGGAGCAGCTAAAGATTATTTTATTAAACACGGCATGAAAGAAGAAAATTTCAGGCATATTCCTAATGGAATTGTAAAAGAGGAGTGGGAACACTATACAGAACTACCACAAAAATATGAAGATACGCTTGAACAGTTAAAGAGGGAAGGTAAGTTCACAATTTGTTTTTTTGGTAGCCATACAGAATCTTATGCATTAACTTATTTGATTGAAGCAATAGAAAAGACTCAATGTATAGATATATGCGCGGTTTTTGTGGGTAATGGAACACAGAAAGAATATTTGATAAAGAGTACGGAGAAATTGAGAAGTCAATTCGTCTTTTTTGATCCAATTCCTAAATCGAGTATCCCTGCACTCGTCGCAAAAGTGGATGCAATATATGTGGGAGCGTTGAAGAATGATATGTTTCGTTTTGGAATTTGTATGAATAAGCTGTTTGATGCAATGATGTCAGGAAAGCCGATTTTATATGCTGTAGAAGCTCCCAATAATTATATATTAGATTACCAATGTGGTGTTTCTGTCGAGGCACAGAACAGCGAGAAACTGGCAGAAGGATTGCTGAAAATATTCAACATGACAGATACTGAACGTCGTAAAATGGGACAAAATGGTAGACAAGCTGTTTTGGAGCATTTTGAATATAGTATTTTGGCAAATGACTTCTTAAACATTATGAAAAAGAGAGGACAATAACATGAAAGCAGAATTATTGAAGAAAATTGAGAACAGAGAAATCGTAGTAGGGGTAGTGGGACTTGGCTATGTAGGTTTACCCCTGGCAGTAGAGAAGGCAAAGGCCGGATTTAAGACCATCGGTTTCGATGTTCAGAAAGAAAAGGTGGATTTGGTAAATGCCGGTCACAATTATATTGGGGATGTAGTGGATAGCGATCTTGCAAAGCTGGTAAAGGAAGGAAAATTATCTGCGACTTCTGATTTCTCTTTCGTTAAGGATGTTGATTTCATTGCCATCTGCGTACCGACTCCTCTAGACAAGCATCAGGAGCCTGATATCAGTTATGTGCGTTCTTCTACGGAATCTGTTGCAAAATATCTCACAAGCAACACCATGGTTGTCCTTGAATCTACAACTTATCCCGGAACAACTGAAGAACTGATCAAACCTATTCTGGAGAATGGTTCCGGTTTAAAGTGCGGTGAGGACTTTTATCTTGGATTCTCTCCTGAGAGAGTAGATCCCGGTAACTTAATCTACAAGACCAAGAATACACCTAAGGTGGTAGGTGGTATTGGTAAGGATGCTACAGAGGTGATTGCAACAATGTACCGTGCGGTTTTGGAAGGTGATGTGTATGAAGTATCTTCCCCAGCAGTAGCAGAAATGGAGAAAATTCTGGAGAACACCTACCGTAATATTAACATTGGTCTGATTAATGAGTTAGGAAGACTGTGTCATGAAATGGGCATCTCTATCTGGGAAGTAATTGACGCGGCGAAGACAAAGCCTTACGGTTTCCAGGCATTTTATCCGGGTCCCGGACTGGGCGGACATTGTATTCCTCTGGATCCTTATTATCTGACTTGGAAAGCTCGTGAATATGGATTCCATACCACGCTGATTGAGAACAGTATGGTCATCAATGATGGACAGCCTGAATACTGCGTAGATCGAGCTATGCACATTTTGAATAAGCATAAGAAGGCTATCAATGGCGCCAAGATTCTGGTTCTGGGTGTAGCATACAAGCAGGATATTGATGATTATCGTGAGAGCCCTGCCATTCATGTGATTGATGAATTAGAGAAGGTAGGCGCTGAGGTAGAGTACTATGATCCTTGGGTTGCGGAGTACCGTGAAAATGGCAAGACAGTAAAGGGATTAACTGAAATCTCTCCTGAAATTGTAGCAAGCTATGACCTTGTTATGATAACGGCTGCACATACCAACGTGGATTATGAGATGGTACAGAAGAATGCAAAGGCAATTTTTGATACCAAGAATGTAACCAAGAATCTGAAAAACCAGGAGAACATTGAGATTCTGTAGAACAAAGGGAAAGACTTGAGAGAATATGAAGATTGTGACAGTTGTGGGTGCAAGACCCCAATTTATAAAGGCTGCAGTAGTAGGCAGAGAACTCCGAAAAAAGCATACAGAGCTTCTTGTGCATACCGGACAGCATTATGACTATAATATGTCAGAACAGTTCTTCGAGGAATTGAATATTCCCAGACCAGATTACAATTTGGGAATATCAGGAGGAACACATGGACAAATGACAGGCAAAATGTTGATGTCCATAGAGGAGGTTCTGATTAAAGAAAAACCGGATATGCTGTTAGTATACGGGGATACGAATTCAACACTTGCGGCGGCTTTAGCAGCCGTAAAACTTCATATTCCGATTGCTCATGTAGAAGCAGGAGCAAGAACACATAGCCGAACTAATCCGGAAGAAATCAACAGAATCTGTACAGACCATGTCTCATCTATTCTTTTGGCAAGTACTCAAAGTGGAATGGACAGCATGGCATTGGAAGGTTTAGCAGATAGAGGATGCTTGGTGGGAGATCCGATGTATGATGCTTTTCTGGAATATAGCCAAAAGGTTCAGCCGGAGAACGTAGAACTGAATTTACTTACTGGTTTAAGGTGTAAACTTCCTGCTAAATATTACTATTTAACCTGTCATAGAGAAGAAAACACCAATGACGATGCAGATCTTCTGCAGATTTTGCAGGCAATGGACCAACTAGACGCACCTACCATTTATCCGGTTCATCCACGTAACAAAGCAAGAGCGTTGCGGTTAGATGATATTTATCATTTCAAAAACGTGATTTTGGCCGAACCTGTGGGGTATTTAGAAAGCATATGCTTGGTAAACAATGCATGCAAGATTGTAACAGATTCCGGTGGACTACAGAGAGAAGCGTTCTTTGCAGGAAAGAAATGTGTTACCATTTTAAACTTTGTATGCTGGCCGGAAACTATGGTGGATGGCAGAAATGAATTAGCTGCACCCAATACAGCGGAACTTCTGGAAAAACTGGCACATGAACAGAGAATAGATGAAAGCTATCAACCATTTGGAGATGGTCATTCTGCTGTGAAAATTGTAGAGGCTATGGAAAGATTTGAAAGATAAAAATTTTGAAACTTACGTTTCAAATACTAATTTGATGTCCGCTAAAGCGGACAAGGAGTGTAAATATGAAATATGCATTAATTGGTTGCGGTCGTATCTCCACAAACCATATCAAAGCGGCTGTAAATAATAAGTTAGAAATTGTAGCAGTGTGTGATGTCGTACCGGAGCATATGGAAAATGTGCTGGCGAAGCATGGACTGGAGACAGATACTTCAATTAAGCGTTATACAGATTATAAGCAGATGATCGCTGAAAACGAATTGGAGCTGGTCAGCATTGCCACAGAGAGCGGATTACATGCTGAAATCGCATTGTTCTGCATTGAAAATGGAATTAATGTCATCATTGAGAAGCCTATGGCAATGTCTCTGCAGGATGCAGACAAAATTATCAAGGCATCTGAAGAAAAACATGTTAAAGTAAGTGCCTGCCATCAGAATCGCTTTAACATTGCTGTACAGGAGATGCGTAAGGCACTGGAAGCCGGCAGATTTGGAAAGCTTTCGCATGGTTCTATTCATGTACGTTGGAACCGCAATCAGGATTACTACACACAAGCGCCTTGGAGAGGCACCTGGGCACAGGATGGCGGTGCATTGATGAATCAGTGTATTCACGGAATTGATTTGCTCCGATGGACCTTTGGCGATGAAGTGGAAGAGGTTTATGGTCAGACCAGACAGCAGTTCCACCACTACCTTGAAGCAGAGGATATTGGTATGGCAGTGGTAAAGTTCAAGAACGGTGCAATCGGAACCATTGAAGGAACCACTAATGTATATCCTCAGAATCTGGAAGAAACCTTGTATGTGTTTGGTGAAACCGGAACTGTTAAGCTTGGAGGTAAATCTACCAATAATATTGATGTGTGGAACTTCGCTGAGGAATCTGATGCGGACCAGAAGAACAAAGGCCTCGAGGAAGCTACCAGCAATGTCTACGGAAACGGTCATACTAGCTTGTTTGCAGATGTCATGGATGCCATTGAAAATGACCGAGCACCCTATGTTGATGCACATGCCGGACGCAATGCATTGGAAATGATTCTGGCAATCTATAAGAGTCAAAAGACCGGTCAGCCTGTGAAACTGCCATTGACAGATTTTGCAAGCACGGATATGATTGGAGAATTTAATGAGTAATTTTTTTGCACATGAAAGCAGCTATGTAGATGAAGATGTTACCATAGGAGATGGCACCAAAATATGGCATTTTTGTCATATTCAGAAGGGAGCATCTATAGGTAAAAATTGTTCTCTAGGTCAGAATGTAAATGTCTCTAATAATGTTAAAATTGGGGATGATTGTAAGATACAAAATAATGTGTCCTTGTATGAAGGTGTAGAGATTGAAGATGGGGTGTTCTGTGGACCATCCTGCGTCTTTACGAACGATCTGACCCCGAGAGCAAGATACCCCAAGGGACATGAAAATTACAAGAAGACATTAATTAAGGAAGGCGCAAGCATCGGTGCCAATGCAACCATTGTCTGTGGTCATACCGTGGGAAAATGTGCAATGGTAGCCGCAGGAGCTGTTGTTACCAAGGATGTGCCGGATTATGCGTTAGTTGCTGGTGTTCCAGCACAAGTGATTGGTAAAGTAGACGATAGAGGAAATGTGATAGGAGATCATACATGAAAATCATGTTCATTGCACCAGCAAATAGTATCCATACAGTGAGATGGGTTAACGCTTTGGCAGAGCGTGGAAATGAGGTACACCTAGTATCTCTTCCAAATCATCAACAAGAACAAGATAAGATTGTATCTAATGTATTTGTTCATTATCTGAGTATGGGTGGGACGAAAGGATACTACTTGGATGCGTTAGAAATTAGAAAACTTGCAAAGAAAATGCAACCGGATGTAATTAATGCCCACTATGCAAGTGGTTATGGGACACTTGTACGGATAGCTAGATTACCTAAGGTTATCTTGTCGGTTTGGGGAAGCGATGTTTACGACTTCCCATATGAAGGAAAATTAAAGAAGAGCATAATAAAACGAAATTTGAACTATGCAACTAAGATTGCGTCTACAAGTAAGGTGATGGCGGAACAGGTCTGTTGTTTAATTGGCAATAGAGAAATTTCGGTGACACCATTTGGAGTAGATACAGAGCATTTTAAAAAAGTAGATATAAAGGAAAAAGGAATATTTACTGTAGGTATTGTAAAAACGCTTGCCCCAAAGTATGGCATCGATACTGTAATAAGAGCTTTTGATAATTTTCTTGATTTAGCAGGAAATGGCGTTAAGGCTCGATTGCTCATATATGGATGCGGCGAACAGAAAATAGAATTATCTCAATTGTGCAAAGAATTAAACATATCTTCTAAGGTGTTTTTTGAAGGATATATTCCCAATTGGAATGTACCATCTGTTTTAAATCGTTTTGATATTGCCTGCTTTGGAAGTCGCAGTGAAAGTTTCGGTGTCTCGGCAGTAGAGGCAATGGCATGCGAAATCCCGGTCATTGCTACCAAGGTGGCCGGATTTCAAGAAGTTGTCCGTGATGGCGAGACTGGAATATTGGTAGATGTAGATGATGCGCAAGCAATGGCAGATGCTATGAAGAAATTGTATGATGACAAAGAATTGAGAGAGCAATATGGAAAAGCTGGAAGAAAGAGAGTCCAGAATTTGTATAATTGGAATGAAAATGTGGATGAGATGATAACTCTTTATAGAAATGTGAGCAAGTAAAGATGAAAGCAAAGGATGTGATACATTAGTGAGCAAATCCATCTTATATTTCTGGATTTTATGTGGCATATTAAATGATGTTCTACGCATTCCAGGAACACCATTATCATTATTTAGAATATTACTTCCTATAATGATGGTTTTGGTTATTCATAATAAAAAAATTGGCGTCCAATATATTATTTGTTTAATGGGTCTGTTTCTTTTGACGGCATTGCAGAACATCGTGTTCTATAATGTGCTTTTCCCGGAAATAAATTTTTCACTGGCACATTTTTTAAAATACTTGTTATTGTATGCATCATCTCTTACGGTGGTGTTTGTGACAAGGCTCATATTTATCAAAGAGGATTACTGTGAAGAAAAGGTTATAAGCTTTATATATTTTGTTGGATGGATTATAGTTGTCTTAATGATAGTCTCTCAATGTAATACCACTAACAGTATGCTCGTTTTTGATAATATTAATAATTATGCAGCTTGTCTCGCGGCATGGTTTCCTATTGTGTTTTTATATAAAAAGGGAAATTGGATGCTGACACATTCTATTTTCTGCTTATTAGCTATTTTGTTCGTTCTATATGATGCTAAGACAGCGTTAGTTGCAATTGTGATTCAGATAGGAATGTATTATATTTTAAATATGAATCGTCGTGCAAGAGATGTGGTGATGAGAATTACATTGGTTTTAGTGGTCGTAGTTTTTGTAATTGTATTGATTATGAATGCTAATATTTCAATTAATGGATACATGCTAAAAGACATTACAATTGGATTGCTGGATAGAGTAATTCACCAAATGCCGTTTGATGATTATAGGTCTTCACTAACATTTCGAACAAATTCGATTATTTGGGCGATTTCGATGTTGGTTTCAAAAGCGATGTTAGGGTTTGGAATTGGAAATACTTCTCTCATTTTAAGGCGTGAATTCCCAGACTATATGATAGGTGGAAATGAAATGTCATTACACAATACGGTTTTAGAAATGGGGTTGGATATTGGAATAGTATTTCTTTTTGCTTATTTTTATATCTTACTTCGTTGTGTTAAAACAATATTTGCGGCTAGGAATATTACACGGACGCAGCTCTATTCATCTATATTGCTTTTAAGTTCGGTGGTTTGGCTAATGGGACCGTCTGGATGTGTAACCATATATGGAATATGGATGATGGTGTCGTTTTGTTTTATCCTGCAAAGAAAAAAACAAAATAAATTAGTATGAAGAGAAAAAATGAATAATGCATGAAAGCGACAATAATAGGATGAAAGGCACTAATCAAGTAGGAGATGAAATGATAGGTATTATAATTCTGAATTACAACACAGAAGAGAAAACAACTCAATGTGTTTCAGCAATAAACGATAATGTTCATGAAGAATATAAGATATATTTAGTAGATAATGCATCTACTGATAAATCTTGGAGTAATTTAAAGAGAAAATACTACAAACAAAAAAGAATTCAGTTTGTTGCGAGTGAGACGAATAGTGGGTATTCAGCAGGTAACAATCTAGGAATTAGAGCGGCATTAAGAGACGATTGTAAGTATATAATGATTGTTAATCCAGATGTTATATTCAAAAACGATGTTCCAACAATATTAAAGAGAGCTTTTGAAAATGACAATTTGATTGGGTTAGCAGCACCGTATATCTATCTACCAAATGGGAGTTCAGGACAATTATTTCGAACAAAATATAATTTCAAAAAGGCACTGTTTGAAAGAAAACCTTTAATATATTTTCGCCATTTTTTTCATAATGCTGATATTAATATCGATATGATAAATGTTGATGAAGAAGCATATATTGATGGGATGGTATCAGGATGTTGTTTTATGATTTCTAAAGAAGCATTAGAAATGATTGGACTATTGGATGAGAATGTTTTTTTGTATTATGAGGAGTATATTTTAGAACACAAATTGAGAGAAAGTAAATTGAAGGTTAAGTATATTCCTCAAGCAAAGATTATTCATAACCATGTTGAAGAAGAAGAAAGATGCAATGCATTCGTAAATTTGCATAGATATTATAGTTCACTATATTATTTAAAAAAATATACGAACATAAAGAAATGGCAGTTTGCCATGGTATATTTAGAGGACATTATTTTGCTGTGTCTGAGGGCTATAAATGATAAAGAATATAGATCGGTCATTGGTCAGTTCAAAACAAAGGTTTACAATCTAAAGAGGAATACATGAAAAATAAATCGTTAACAAAAGGCATAATTAGTGTATTGATTGCCAATTTGATAAATCTTATTTTTAACTTACTGACAAATTTTCTGCTACCTAAGTACTTGTCAATTGATACGTATGCAGGAATTAAGACTTTTCAACTATATTGTTCTTATATAGGTTTGCTACATTTAGGATACATTGATGGAATGTTTTTAAAATATGGCGGTAAAGACTTATTAGAAATCAAAAAGCAGGATTTGTCTGTTAATTTGTCTACTTTGCGTATATTTCAATTGCTTGTCACAATTCCGGTATTTATTATTGGAGCGCTGCTTAAGGACGTTGTTACTATTTCCTTTGCATGTTCTATTGTTCCGTTAAATATGGCATCTTATTTCAAATTTCTTTATCAATCTGTAGGTGAATTTGAGAGATACGGAAAGGTGATGAATCTAGTTACGGGTGCAACGTTTGCAATTAATTTCTTTTTGCTGTTTGTGCTAAAAACTGACTCACTGCCAATGTACTTGACCGCTTACCTAATTGTAAATCTTACTATTTGGATAATACTAGAAATACAAATTCAAGAAGTAGCAGATATATCGATAAATTGTGGAAAATTTTCAATTAGAGAATTACATTCCTCTATAAAAGGCGGAATACTGCTGATGGTTGGTAATTTTACGTCTACATTATTATCAAGCATGGATAGATGGTTTGTAAAGCTTTTACTTAATGTGACTGATTTTGCTCAATATTCATTTGCAGTCAGTGTTGAATCTGTCATTAATGTTGCAGTTACTCCAATAAGTGTTACTTTGTACAATTATTTTTGTAAACATGAAAACGATATAGCAGTTATAAAAAAGAGCAAATCATATGTTACTCTTTTTACAACCCTTGTTGTTGCCGCAGTTTTTCCCGCAAAATTGATTATAGAACTATTTCTGACGGATTATTTGGGGGCAATGTCTGTTGCGTTCTATCTGTTTGCAGCACAAATTATTTATATAATAATACAAGCTATATATGTGAATCTCTACAAAGCAAAACACAAGCAAAACAAATATTTTTCGAAGCTGTGCATGGTTATCGTTTCGGGAATCCTTTTAAATATTGTGTGCTTTTGGGTCTGGAAAACGAAGGAAGCATTTGCATTTGGAACAATGTTGTCTGCAATGGTTTGGCTTATTTTGTCAGAGTATGATTTCAAAGAAATAAGATATAGTTTAATCGAATATTTGTATTTGGCAATAGAAATTGTTGTGTTCTTAATCTGTGGATTACATATGAATGCAGTTATTGGATTAATTATATATTTCGCTGTAACAATATGTATGGATTTTGTGATATATAAAAATAGTATTAGGGATATTTTTTACCTTACAACTTCTTGTTTGAAGAAGCGGAGAATTGTACAAGGGAAAAAATAGTTCATTTGGAGGATAACGATGGAATTTAGAGATTTAAAAAAGCAATATCAAGTTTTAAAATCAGACATTGACACGGCAGTAACAACGGTCATGACTACTGGGAACTTTATTTCTGGTAAGCAAGTATCCGAATTGGAAAAGGAACTAGCTGAATATGTTGGAGTAAAGCACTGCGTTACCTGTGCCAATGGAACAGATGCGCTCTCTCTTGCCTTAATGGCATGGGACATTCAGCCCGGAGATGCGGTATTTGTGCCGGATTTCACTTTCTTTGCATCCGGAGAAACAGTTTCCTTTGAAGGTGCAACTCCCGTATTTGTAGATGTGGAGGAAGATACCTTCAATATGGATCCGGTTTCTTTAGAAGCAGCAATTACGAAGGTGAAAGCAGAGCGAAAGTTGAATCCCAAGGTGATTGTTGCAGTAGATTTGTTTGGACAACCTGCTGATTACGATACAATTCTTCCTATTGCAAAGAAGTATGGATTAAAGGTACTAGAGGACGGAGCGCAGGGATTTGGTGGTGAGATTAGAGGACGCAGAGCTTGCAGCTTCGGTGACATTGCTACAACATCCTTTTTCCCGGCGAAGCCATTAGGCTGTTACGGGGATGGCGGAGCAATCTTCACAGATGACGATGAAATGGCTACACTGTTGCTTTCTCTGCGTGTACATGGTAAAGGGGATAACAAATACGATAATGTACGTATAGGCATGAATTCACGTCTGGATACCATGCAGGCAGCAATTTTACAGGTGAAGCTGAAAGCATTTATAGACTATGAACGAGATAAAGTAAATGAAGTAGCAGAACGCTATGATCAATTATTAGCAGGCAAGGTGAAGACACCTACGGTGCAAAAGGGGTTTTTGTCCAGTTGGGCACAGTATTCCATTCTGTTGGCAGATCGGACACAGAGAGATGGATTGCAGGCATATTTGAAAGAGAAGGGAATTCCCAGCATGGTGTATTACCCTAAGCCAATGCATGAACAGAAAGCATTTGAGAAGGATATTTGTCAGAAGGTGGATTTGCCGGTAACAGCAGATTTGTGCAATAGAGTACTGGCGCTTCCTATGCATCCTTATCTGGAGGAGCAGACTCAGGTGGAGATTGTGGAAGCAATTTACACATATTTACGAAAATAGAAACAACTGTGGAGGATGTAGAATGAATGAGAGAGAAATTAGCCTGAAAGATTTAGTGTTTGGCTTTCTGCCGAGATGGCGTAGCGTATTGGCTGTTATGATGATTGGCGGTATTTTGATGGGGGGAATTAGCTACCTTCGTTCTTATCAGTCCTATCAGAATAGCACGGCAGAGCAGAAAGCACTGGAGCAGCAGAAAGAAGAGGAAGCAGATGACCTAAACAGGCAGCTGCTTGAGGAACGGCTTACTGAGAAGGAGATTATGAATGTAACAGCAGTAATTACCAATGAACAGACCTATTCTGAATTGAAGGAATATTTTCAACAGTCTGTGTATATGCAATTGGATGCGAATGATGTAAATAGTGTGGAAGTATCTTTCCTTGTGAAAGCAGATACATTGGAACAGAGTTTTGCTCTAGAACAGGCTTATGAGACATTAATGACAAGTAGCACTTTTTTGCACAGAATCGCAGAGGCAGCAGGTATATCAGAAAACACTGTGGGAGAGCTGGTTACGATTAAGAAAATTTCTAATGAAAGCATCCTAGGAAGTAACAGCTTTTGTGTGCGCGTCATTTACCCGGATGTAGAATCACAGACAGAAGTAATACAAACGGTAACTTCTTATGCTCAGGAACAGCAGGTGCGTTTATCGGAACAGGTGAATGCCCATGAACTGGTCATTTTAGATCAGTCAGCAGGAATCACCACAGATACTGGTATGTTAAATGCGCAAAAAGACATGCGGACGGCAATTCTGAATTTGCAGTCCAGTATAGCCGACGGAAAAGAGGCATTTACAGAAGAGGAAGCGAAGTACTATCAAGTACTGGTGGAAGATAAAGTAGAAGCGACTGAGGGTAAGGAAGAACAGAAGGTAGAGAATATAGTAACAAAGCCAAGTATTAGCGTAAAGTATGTCGTCCTTGGAATGTTCCTGTTTGTATTCCTCTATGCATTTATCTTCTTTATCAAGTCGATTTTGAACAATAAGTTGACGACCACCGATGATTTAGATGCAATCTTCACCATTGCTAAATTAGGGGAGATACAATCTGATGCGAAGAACAAAAGGCTGTTTGCGTTCATCGATAAGGGAATTCTTGCACTGAGCAATCCCAATAAGAGACAGTTCTCCAGAGAAGAGGCAATCTCTTTGGCAGCAGTATCTGTGAAGATGTTGGCAACAAAAGAAGGAGTACAGAAGGTTGCCTGCATTGGCTGTGATTTGAAGAATGGTTCTACTGAGATATGCGAAGCTTTGAAGAAGCAACTAGCTAATGATGGTATTCAGCTTGAGATTCTGAACAACGTTTTATACAACGCTGAAGAACTGGAGAAGCTGGGACAGATGAAAGCTGCTGTTCTGGTAGAGAAGGCCGGAGGAACACTGTATCAGGAGATTCTTCAGGAACGAGAACTGCTGAAGAGACAGGATATTAAGCTGTTTGGATGTATTGTGGTGGAATAGTTCTACACAGATTGCGTGATTCATAGAGTTCCTTGTTAAGCTAATTCAATATTAGAATTGAGATGAAATATCACTAGAAAATATGATGCATATAATGTATGCAAACGATGAATTGCACATCAGCGAAATATATGATAAGTTTAAGATGGCATTAAAGCTGTGTAGTAAGGGGCTGTACAAGTGAAAAACAAAGGAAAATAGAGACAGTATTTATTTACGAGAAGACGTGCAATACGAACAGGGAAGCTTGAATATAAAAAGCGATTAAGGCATAGAGCCTTTGGAGGCATAAATACTGCAGAGCCTGATACAGCGTTTATGCCGATAGGATACTCTCACAAAGTTTTGAAACATTTAAAAGAAGCAAATTTTGAATTGTTGGAGTATATAAATGGAAGTGTAGCAACTGTGCGCTTGCCACGTGTCTTTTCAATATCCGAAAATCCGGAGGAAACAATTAGAACGTTAAGAAGGCTTTATACAGTTGGGAAAAAGGAACGTGTTGGTAAAATTGTCTTTAACTACGATGATTGTGAACAAATGGGGCTTTCCGCAAGCACAATTATGGATGTCATAGTGCTCGCATTAGAGCAGTTTCGCAATGAAAATTATCTGGACTGGGAACTGGAAGGAAATTTTCCTAAAAGAGAGGATGTACGTACAATGTTGTGCGCAAGCGGACTTTTGTACCATCTGAAAATAGATACTCCCTGGAGGGATGTAGATGGAGATAGAATTAAACGTTTTCAGACGGTTAGTGGTGAGGGAAATGGAAAAACAGGGAAATCGTCAGCAACAGCAACTGGTTTGGCAAGATATTTTAGCGAATGCCTAAAAACACAGCATCTGGAATTAACGGATAATGGTAAAAGGCTGTTGAGTGGCATTTTGGGAGAAGTGTTGGATAATTGTGAAAGTCACGGAGGAACAGGCTCAACATGGTACACACAAGGGCATTATCAACTTGTAAAGGGAAATGAGTTTGGCGAGATGCAATTATTGTTTTTGAGTCTGGGCGATAGTATATATGAAGGTCTTAAAAACGATTCCAGCAGAGAAACACAACAACGCTTAGATTTTATTAAGCAAAATAGCAAATATAAGATATCTAATAAGAATGATGAAGAAATTTTATACACGGTGTGTGCATTACAGGAAGGAATCAGCAGATTAAGAGATAAGAATAAACCCGGCTATGCAGGTCGTGGAAGCGGAACTGTTCGCATGATACAATTTTTTGAGGATATAGGAGAAACTGAAGCAACAAACGTAGAGCAGCAACTGACCATTGTATCTGGAAACGTATTTCTATCATTTGATAAACGATATAAAATGGATACTGTTTCGTTTGAGGAGGATTTGGCATTCGGAAGTGGCGATAAGAAAATAATTGCTTTTAATAAAGATAATGATATCTATAATAAACCGGACAAAAGCTGTGTAAGAAGAATAGACGAGCGTTTTCCGGGAACAATTATTTCACTTAAGTTTTATCTCGATGAGCGTTATATTAGACAACAAAGCAGGTTGGGAGAATAATATGGTTAAAACAAAAAAAATTAAGATGGGAGATTATCTGACAAGCGGTTCCAGTATTTATTCCGGAAGAGACTGTGGAGTGAATGCGAGAAGGCTAAGTCACCTAGATGAGATTGAACAGGAATGCGATGAAATAGTATTTTTGTTTCCTGAAAACACGTGGGGAATTAATCCCTCTTTTTATGGCGGCTTGTTGGAAGAAAGCGTTAGAAAAGCGAAAAATTGTACAGACTTTTTGGAAAAATATAAATTTCTGTATTATGATGAGAAGGAATCAAACGACAGCTTAAAGACAGATTTGCAAGAAGACTTGCAATATGTCTTGAACAGTATAGAGGGGTAAAGCGTGGCAATTAGTGTTTTGAATTGTGTGGCAACAATAATAGCATCGGTCGCAGCAGCTGTTAGCGTATTCATATCATACATGAGTATTAAAGAAGCTAATGAACAACGGCAAGCAGATCAGATTAGACATAAACAGCAAGAGTGGTATTTACAGCTTATTTTGTTACGTTTAGTACCGGAATTAGAAGAATTTGTTGCGAGTTCGAATATGGAAATAGATCGTTGTCGAAAAAAAGGGGAAATGAATTTGAAAAAGAACTTTATGACTGCTTTGAAAATATAAAATGTAAAAAGAGGCATTTGGAGGGTGAAATGCGATCTATTAGGGTATTTGACATTAAGCTACAGCGGGAATGCACGAATAAGTTAGAAAACTTATTTGATCTGTATTCGAAAATTATTGATACAAGTCGCAAAAATCATATTTTGGGATATTTTGATACATCTACTTTCAATAAAGTAAAAGTCGAAATTGTGGACAAGCTATATCAACGTTATATGGAAGTATAGCTCGATACATACACTTCCTGAGAGGTATGCTGCAGAAAGAATTAGATAATAATATGAGAACGAAGATAATAATGTTTATATTGGAGCATTCCTGTTAAGTAACAAATAACCGGTTTGCAAAAAATGAGTGCCACCCA
>OGDS01000510.1_pt1 | contig 40025 bp, 50 predicted proteins | sample 1570351 | NCBI WGS metagenome assembly OGDS01 (sample SAMEA2581974, study PRJEB24529) | metagenome | biome: Human gut stool | place: China | collected 2011
CTTAGAGTTGAATTACTACATTATATTTCTCAATTATATATGTAAAATACTTCTATTATTTTTCATTATAGTACTATTGTAGCATGTTAATGAGTCATATTACAATAGTGTTAGTAAGTTCAGCATAAACTTCTGGTGTAAACTACTATTCATAAACCTCTCCTATACAAAAAGAGATACTTCCAGTTGGAGGCATCTCTCTTAATTATTAACTATTCTTGTCTGCATCACCTGCACCGCTGTTTTCTTTACTAACAACGTCAGGTAAAAACAGATATTGTACTTTTTTATTAATTTTATATGCCCACTTTGAAAGAGAGAAAGTATTATAAAGAATGATAATTAACCAGAATACCCAATTATGCATATAAACGGCAAACTCATCTCCAAAAGCTATAACATGGTAAATAGCATGCAATAGAATTAACACCAATACTGCTATGCCAACTATCCAATTCACAACTAATACCCTATTCTGTTTTATAGCTTTTTTTAATACTTGAAAAGAATTCATAACTTGTCCAAATTATCATAAAAGCTGGGCATAATAACAACCATGCAGGAGTCTCTGGGTAAGTTGTCCCTTTACCAATAAAATCTGCGGGATCAGGTTCTAAATACCAGAGTCTAAACCAAACATTATAAAACTTATTTGCTAATAATTGGTAGTTCATACAGAAGTATACTTCTAATAAAATTATTGCACTAATCCAAATACTTAATGTCCATTTATGCTTTTTATAAATTTCTTCATACGTTTACTTAGTGTTAATACAATTGTAAGTAAATCAATATAAGACTATCAAACCCCATCGGTACATGTAATCCCTTCTTATAAAGGTATATACATTATATCGGTATACTCACAAGTTTTATTAACAAATCTCCTTTCTTTCATACAAAAAGAGATACCTCAAAAACTGAAGTATCTCTTATAAACTAATATAAAATTATTTACTTTATCTGGAGCAACATATATTCGCGCCATATAGCTCTTTCTTTGTTAACATTACAAATCATAATATCCATTGCAAGAATTGCATCAAGTTCTCTTTTTCCTAGGAATCTTAGTTTCATCGAATTTCTAAATTACCGATAGTCTTTACGTTTTCCATAAATTCAGAGATTCTCATTTTATAATATTCATTATTAATACCAACTTCTATATCTCCATATTTATAACTTCCATCTGAACACATCATAACTGAAGGTATTGAAAGGATATTGTAAAATCTTCCATCAACTAAAAAACCTGACTGACCACATTTTAACTCGAAATATGTTTTTTTTCATGAATATTTATCTCCTTTTCCTAGTAAATGCGAATTTCATATACACCAGTATTCTTCTCCATCCATTGCTCGCTTCACTTCATCAATGGATAAATCGTATAAGTCGGCAACAAAATCTATTGCACCATCAATACATTGCAATGATGCGAATTTCTGTCTATTCTTCAGACAGTCTATCGCTTGCAGTAGATTTCTTTCTTTATGCAATAATTCCTGCTGTTTTACTTCAGCATATTTTTCATAATTGCTTTTACTCATTTATCTTGCCTCCATTCCAAGGGAACACGAATTTTGTCACCATTCTGGTGTCTGTAATTTCAATACGTCCTTCATGGCAAGTTCCATTCTCTCAATTTTATTCTACATTTCCACCTAAACCATCAATCATAGTATTCAACTACTTCTTTACTTCATTTGGCAACTCTATACCATAGTTAAATAATATAGAACTGCATTCACCACACACCTATAAAAACAAGCTGTCCAATCTCTCACTTACATAACCTCTTTTAGTTCTACATAATCATCCAACATGTCTAATATCTTATCAAGATTATCTGTGTTGCTGAACTGTTTTAAATACTGTAATTCTGGAATAAATCTATCTGTCTCATAACTAAGCAACTCTTTTTTCGTCTTTCCGAACAACTCAGCTATCTTTCCAATTTCCACTGGTGGTAATATGAGTTTGCCTTCAAGTATTCTACACATATCTCTATACGTGTAATTTAATTTTTCAGCTAGTTCTTCACGACTAATTCCAGAGTTCTGCATTAACATAAAGATATTAACGCCAAGCTTTCTTCCGACGTTAGCCATCGGTTACCTCCTTTCTTACATAATATTTTTTCGTTCATAAATAACCAGGAATGCATCTCCTGTCATATACTATAAAAGGACACATCAAATAACGATGTGTCCTCCTAGAGATGGTCTTTAATTACACTTACATTGCCTATAAATAATGTGAGACTCTGAAGCGGATACTATACCTAAATATTTACTAAAACTCTGTATAATTGTTGCAGATAAAGATGACTGCACTTTCATTATACACAACATTTCCTGCAATATCATTGGCTCCTAAAAATACAGAATCCAATTCAATAGTAAAATCATTAAGTTTTAATTGATCTGTGTTATCTGATTCGATTACAACAAGTATACTTCCTGACTTTGCTAATCCAATTTTATCTATAGGCATCTTCTTATTTTGTGCAAGTTGTAAAATAGTATCACATATTTCTGTATCGTTCATATCACAGATATTTTAGACTGCATATAACTTGACTTATCCCTCACTAGATATATCTTTAATAAGCGGTACCCTCAATCGTTGATGCAATCTTATCTAACATTTTCTGGGTTAAACCATCGATATTAACTGTAAAGTTTTGTTCTGCTAGTTTTCCAAAACCATGATAGATATCTACAGTCGGATCAGAAAATACATTTAATAATGGCTTCACTTTCTTGTTACTTTTCGTAACTGCAAAACAATCAGATCGCCGCAAACTATGAAAAGATTCCATTATATAACCAAACCCTTCATTAATCAATGCAGTTTCATTACCAACAAAATACCATACAAACTTACCTTCTGTGCTTCTGCCTAAATATACCCATGTGTTTCGGTAAGCGTCCCCGGCATAATATATGTGACCCGGTATTAAATCCCCCGCTTTTACAAATCCTGCATCCGGCTGTGCATTATTGATAAATGATAATTCAGGCAGAGAATCTTTAAACTTATTATATGACTTCAAATACCACTCTTTCCACGTTTTTTCATATTCTACAAGTGTAAACTCACCATAAATTGTAGGGATGCCCTTTAAGACGGTGATTGATTCTGCATATACATCATTTTTCATAAGGCTGTTGCATAAAGTTTCCATGTATTCTGTCTGCAAGTCATAATTACTTATAGTATACATGCTGTTGTTATTCGTGTACTCATATATAAGTGACCCACAAACATAGAACACATAGCTAGCATTATTCTCCTGCCCAAGATAAACCATAACTCTTCCGTCTTTGATCAAATAGACGTGTCCTTCTTCGAGGTCTTTTGCCTTTAACACTTTTTTTGTGTCAAATAATATTTTATTATCTTTACCTCGTAATTCTTCAATTGATACTGCCATAATAATTCCTCCTTTTATTCAACATTATGACAAACAGGTAATCATTTTTTCTGTATGAAGCAAATATAATCTACCGTACCTGTTATATCTTTAATTATCATCTCTATATGCTAGACCAGGCATATCTAATTTTCATCTAAAATAATGTGTTTGTATTTAAACGGACTATCTGCTGAAATAGATATGTCTTTTATAACCATCAATCTCATTTTAACAGCTGAAAGATTTATTTGAGCATTATTAGATGATAACTCTTCAATCTCGTCATTGAGTATTTCTATACTTCTACGCTTACATTGACCAATGCACTCTTTAAGGAAATGCCTACTTAAAAACATAAATACTGGCACAGCAATAACAAAGAATATAATTATACCAACCCATGTAAGAGTAAACAATGTGTTAGGTATTGTTTGAAAGACTGTGCTTGTCTTAAAAACAATACTGTCAGTCGGTATATTAATCATGTATATTCCACAATACATAAGCCCTAGTATGAAGAAGCGCTTTTCAATATAACTAAACTCACGTGCTAATCGGTCAATCCATCCTGTTAATACCGGATAGTAGAAGAAATAATGGTTTATTTCCAAATTTTTTAAATTCCAAGAAAAATATAGTAGTCCTAAGTATTTAAAATAAGCCTGTATTCCAACATAGAACACAACTGCTCCTAAAAATCCACCATAAATACCTGTTACTGTCCGGTCCAAGCAACCAACTACAAACATTGTAATGATGTACATTAATACTAGAGCAATAGATATTAACTTACATACAATCGAAGATGGTACATAAATTATATAGTTGAATCTCTTCAGTACCTTATATTCTTCTTTACACTTTAGTTCGCTCATAATTGCTGAGTCTTCTTTATCAATTGTCTTTAACGCAAGTACTTGAATGATCAGCATAATGAAAAGTAAACCTTGATTGAGATAGAAATTCCTGTGGCTACATAACCCATTCAGTAAACTTCCAATGACCATCATTACAACAATAAACGCAAATAATACTCTATAACCTTTACATTGAAATACATTCTTTATTTTCATCCTAATAACCTCCTATTTAATCAACACAAGTATACGACTATGAACTTATCTAGTATAGCTCAATAGTATTCTCCATCATCACTTCTGCACGAAGCAAATATAATTTACTTCACCTGCTGCATTACTACCTAATGAACAATGAAATTTAGATACTGGATCTACATAAGTTGGGCTATCTCTGTCAGTAATTAAATCTAATGTAGCAGTTGACTCTTCCGATGCTGTCCTGTCAGTATGCAAAAATGCGACAGTGCCACCTAACGTAACTACCTCAATACAAACAAGATCATTTGCCTCTATTGCATCCTGCACAGTTGAAATAATGTCCTCACCTTTCACTACCTTACCACCCATCTGTATGTATTTATTACTTGTTGGGAGCAAACATTGTATATTATATTGTATCCTTTGTGCATAGCCAACATGTACAATAATTAAAACTCCACAGACAATACATACAGCCATAAATATAAGAATCCAACCTTTGCTTGATTTCTTCTCTGGCTTTAAATTATCCGGAAAATGTAATCTCTCTTCACCATAAGTCATAATGTCAGCCCTCCTAAAGTTTTACATAAATAATAATAATAATAATAATTACAGTATTGCAGCAACACTACAATTATTACTACTTTAGAGAAACAAAGTAACTCATAGAAATGATTATAGTATTGGACCAACACTACAATCATTTCTACAACTATCTACAGTCTCTTAATAACCCTTATTTTCGTCTTGCCAAGTTCTAATTGCACAAAATGCTTTAAGGTAGGATTCATATATCTCCTGTTTATCTGGATAGGAGACTCTTACCTCACCTGTATTTTCATCACATGTTATCATAATAACTTCCCGACAACACTTCTGGATAACTAAATTGTAAATATTACTGTAAGTCTCTGGAAACAGTACAGCCTGCGGAAATACTGAATTGCACAAAATGTATTCAAAGGTTTGGCGATCCATCACAGCTTCACCCTGTATATCTTCAAACATTGTGAAAAACTTATTTGCACCAAACCGAACCCCCCCAGCCACAAAAGAACCGTGATCTATTTTATATGTAACAACATCACCTGGTTTATTTCGGAATTCTACTGGAAACCAACGATCACAAACTTTAGCTGTATTTCTTGCTGTAAAAATATCTTTCATACAAAACCTCCATAATAAATAATAAAATATTCTTCATTTATATATGTCCACTATGTCTACTAGTTTTCTTTAATATAAAAGAAGAGGCATACTCCTGGCATACCTCTTCTTTGTCAATCAGACCAACTATTAATTTCAACAACACGAAGCATACACTCATCTTTAATCGTCTGATTATAGAAATGTATCTGATTTAATTCGCCTTGATCAATCTTAATATCTAGAATATGGGCTGAGATTCAAATGTTTCTCCCTTTCGTGTACCCGGTATAGTCTGACCTTCCAATTTGTACAATAATACGCAAAATCCACTGCGTACCTCAACGTCTGCTTCAATGGTCCCACCTACTTTGTCTTTGTACTTTTCATAGGCTTCTTTACCTGGAATAGTCCATATGTACTTATCATTGTATTCAAGTGCTAAATAGTACTTTTCAGGTAAATAGAAACCTTTAAGCACAGTAGCGGGTTCTACAATCACATCCTTAATTACGACTGGAACAGTCTCACACTCCCGTTCAAAGTCTGTACAGGTAACAATAGTGCACACACACAGAATATACAAAGCAATGTTATAATGACCTTCTTCATAATTTATTACCCCTTTCTAACTACTCAGCTTACCCTTTGTAGTACGTCAAGCCTACCGGATATGATCGAAATACAGCATTATCAGGAATGCCCGGGATACTCTGACCTTCCAGTTTACTTAAATAGTTATACCCTGAAGTACCTATTCTAACATCAGCATCAATAATATCGCCAACCCTATCTTTGTATTGGTCATAAGCTTCTTTACTTCTAATAGACCACATACATTGATTATCATACCCGATTATTAAATAGTAACTTTCAGGTATAGACTGGCCTTCATAAATAGCTGCTGGTTTTGTCATAACATCCTCAACGACCACCTGGACAGTATTGTATTCCTGCTGATGTTTATACTCGCGCATATTAAGCATAGCGAGCAAGCATACAACCACTAGAGTTAGAGCTAATTTTAACTTGTACATAATTTATTCATTCCTTTCCAAATACTTGACTGGTACTTCTTTAGTTAACCATACACCATTCTTAGAAAGATAGAACTTATACCCATCTCTAAACATTTGACCTGCACTTACTACGTACAATACCAACTCACCATGTCTAGCTCCAACCTGTCTAGCAGTTTCAGAATCTTTTGATAGATGAACATAAAGTCTACTCTTAGGTATAAGTCCTTGCTCATTAATAGCGCCAACAAACTTCTGACCTGTACCATGCCAAAGTACTTCAGGAGGCTGACACTCCTCTAATTCTACATCTACATTAACTGAATGACCTTGATTAGCTCTAATTTTGGTTTTATCATCATTAAATGAGTATCGCTGTTTGTCATCTGTTTCTACAATCTCCTTTAAGATGCTTTGATTAATCAGGTACTTTCGTGAAATACCTTCTATCAATTGGTCAACATTCACCCAACCATGCTCATCTAACTTTAAACCTACAACTTCTGGCTTGTGTCTCAAAATAAGACTGATGTACTTACTCACCTCTGTATAGTCCATACTGAATTACTCCTTACTGATGTGATTTCAATTCTTCCAAAACATTCTTTAACTCTTCTACAGAACAATGAAATTCAGACCTTGCAATGTATTCATAACTCCACCCTGCTGCTAACAGTGCTTTTGCTTTAGGCACATCAACTTTTAATTTCTTAGGGCGACCTACAGGCTTCTTCTCAGGAATAACCTGATCAGTTACTTCAGGTGAATCTGCATTAGGTTCAATGTTTTCTTTCTTCTGCAACAAACTTTCATCTATCTTTTTCTCAGAGACCACTTTCTTTACCTGTCCATCTCTTTTTGCCTTTAGATAACGACATCTGTAATTGACAACCGTTTTAGGTTTTAGACCCAACTGAGCTGCTATTTGCGCACTACTCAATCTACCCTCATCAATCATTTTAACCAGGGCAGCCTTCTTAATGTCTGAAACGACTTTTCTTGGATTATCACTGTCCAAGTCTTTCAATGACTCGATACTCTCAGCAATAGCAAAATAGCAGCAATTACAAAAATCCAAAACATGCTCTGTCTCCTCTGTACGTACAACAATCTGCCGCACATCTTTAATGTTAATAGGTTTCTTACATTTATCACAAATTATAACTTTCATATTAATTCTCCTTACTTAACAAACAATCGAACTATAGTTCCTATTTTACATGACTCATACTGCCACTCTCTGACCTCATAAGTCTCTGCAACTCCATTACAAAGACACACAACTTTGTAAATACTTTTATGATTGGAATCTTGATCTATGTACCTATCAGAGACAGTGACAACCTTGATATCTGATGTATCTATCAATTTCTCTTCTTTTGAGATTGTACAACTTGTAATGCATTGCATTACTATTAACATTATTGCAAAAAATTATAATTCCCGCAATAACTGTGTTATACAATATAGCAAGCTTACCAGCTAATAAACAACAAATACCATCAAGAATACAAAAACATATTGCATTTAAAATTGCCTCTAGTAATGCTTCCTTCCTGTAATATCTTACTATCTCCTTATGTACCTCCACTGACTCTAAATAACTCAACTGTTTATTCATGCTTAATCATCCTTTCTTACTCATTACCTGTCTCCATAGTCTTACGGTAGCTATCTGAATCAACCGCAACCAAAGATTTAATTGTACGACCGTACTCTGCAAAAGCGCCTTCGTTTACATCAATAGCATCTAAATCTGAAGCTGCAGCAACACTCTTATGATCATCTTCTAGTGTCACTATAATCAATTCGATACTATCTTTGGCATAATTAATAGCTTCAAACAGATCTTTACCCTCTGTAATTATCTCCAAATCTGGCACTTCAATTAATACAGCATCTTTTGTCTGAGTAAATAAAACTGGATATACTGCTTTCATAAATCTAACCCTCCTTAACCATAATAGCAGATCCGTCTGCACTGATAACTGACATGTTAAGACTGACATAATCTGCTTGTCGTTCGCCAAAAGTCAAACTGTCTAAATTACCAACATGCTGGAAGCGAATCCCCTTGGATGTCAGCAATGCTTCAAAAATATCTAATATAGTCATATCTGACTTATCCTGCCTCATAAAATCATCATAAGCTTCACTACATGTCTGCTCTACTTCCTGTTCCTTATCTTCCGGGATTAAATAAAGGCTAGGTGCAACCCCAACCTCACTGTCTTTCTCTTGACTATACATATTATCAAAATCTATAATAAGAACCTTAAACATCTTGTACCTCCTAGAACATTACAATCTCATTATTGTGCAGGCATATACCATCATAAAATGGCAATCCTGAATCAGATGCAAGTAAATACCACTCAACATTCCTGTTAGTCTCCTTAATAAGATCGCCAAATAGTACAACTGTATCATTTCCAGACGTAATTCTCACAACCGCCTTAGCAGCCTTAGCAATTGTTAAAACATTAGATGGCACTCCCCAGTCACCAAAGTCCGTAATATCAATGCTAACAAACAACGAACCATCTGAAATTGCACGACAAACATCCTCCCATGACTCAGCAGTTTCATAATGCATACTATATTCTTTTACAGCTTTTGAAGAAGCTTCAAAAGCTTGAATAGAGTCTGACTGTGATGGCAAGATTTCTACCTGCCACTTCGAGTCCTCAAACTCTAAGCCACCTCTAATAAAAGCATCCTCCAAACTTCGCATAGCTATTTCATCTGTAAAATGAATTACACCTTCTGTTGAGCATCTGTTGAAAGCTCGAGTACTAATATCAGTTGTAAACTCTTCTACATGACACGCTTCACAGAATCGAATATCTTTTATATTCTTACACTCAGCAAAGGCATATTTGCCAATATACGTAAGAGCATCTGCTCTAAACTTAACTTTAGATAACGATGTACAACCAGAGAATGCATAATCACCAATATAACTTGCCTTATGCAGAAACGAATAAATATTGTCCCCATCACCAGTTAAAGATGTACAGCCTCTAAATGCTTTGTCTTCAATAATCAAAGAATTAGTTTGTCTCTCAACTTTAACAGTCTCTAGTTTAGTGCAACCTTTAAAAGCTTCTGATGGCACAGTACTTATATTATGCGCCAGCACTACTTTCTTAACAGCCTTAGGATCGACAGTCATGCGCCACATCTTGAACCCATCATCTTTTAAAATTGTTAATGTTCCATCTTCAAACAGGAAATCAGCATCAACAACCCGTACTAGGAACTCCTGCTTAAAAGGTTCAAGCCCAATCCCATTTTCTACAATGACAGGAATACTATATACACCATCCCCAATATATTTTGAGATTCCTGTGTGGATGTACCGTGATTCATTCTTCAAAGAACTAACGGTTGGATTTAGTTGAAAGTTTCTTATAGCTGAAATTGTAGGTACATTTGTAATACCAGACACGTTAGAATGTATGGATGCTACAACCGGAACCATTTCTGATGTTGCAACCGGCTCACCGTCAAAATTAACTGCAGTAACCACAAGTGTTAATCTCTTATCGAGAATAGTCGCCTGAATATCCGACAAGTTAAACTCTTTATTTGTAGTCTTAAATAACCCTACAAATAGAAAATCACTTGACTTGCCTGAATCCACTGGCAACTCATAGAAATACAAATCGTAATTACGAATCAGTTCATTACAATCAACTGACCATGAAATAATATCACCATCTTGATTGATTGATATCCTAGAATCCGCCGCTTTCACAGGTAAACAAAAGAGCATGCTACAAACAAATAGCATGCCTACTATATTTAAGACTCTCTTCATATTTGGATTACTCCTTTTCTTCTATTTCCCATTAAGGATTCTATCTCTTCAATTTCTTCGATTGATATGCCTACTGCTCGTGAAATATCATAGAATGACAACTCACTAAACTTCAATAGTCTCTCAGTCACTATCTTCTTAGCTTCTTTACAGCTTCTTGAATTTTTTTTCTTCATCATCAGAATCATCTTCCGATTTAACAATACCAACAATCTCTTCCTGGAATACGTACCCTAGATGAGACTCAATCCCAATCTTCTTATCAGCCTCAGTTGGTTTAAAATCGATATAATATTTGACCCTTTCACTATTTTCATCAGTGAGTATACCTTTAATAGTACCAACAAGCTCATCACTATCACTATTCATAAATGTGTGACGAACCTTTACAACATCTCCCAGTCCATATAAATTTGTAGTATTCATAATTATCAATGACCCTTTCTATAATACAATAAAAGAGAGGTTATCTAAAACCTCTCTTCATGGCTACTTATTCTTATCTTCTCTTTCTCTTCTCATCTTTTCTCTTGCACGATTAATATCATGTCTATCACGCCATTCTTCTGTTGGCTGCCAAGAAGACTTATTAGACTCTTGTGTTTTACTCCTAGACGTGTGTTTATGCATACTTTGCCATTGATCCACTGCTGCTTTGAAAAAGGCATTAGCTTCGCCTTCATCCTCTGTTAGATTAATTGTACAAATTATATCGGAGTCCATAGCTTTCATTTTTCTCTCTTCTACTTTTTGTTCTGCCTGCTCTGCATACATCTGTGCTTTTGCATATACTTTAGCTTTTTCTTCTTCAGGCTTGGACTTTACAATATTTTCTACAACAAGTATTTGACCTAACTTTATAATACCTAGAGAAAGCAACATATCTACAATAATATTAAACACATCACCAAGACTAAGAACTGACCAAATAAACTCTCCGGCATCCACTTTTACTATACCAATTGCAACACCTAATGCTTCGATCAATGTGTACACAATAGCAATTAATGTAATTTGAGCAACACCTTTTAAGCCAGCAAACCTATATAGGCATGTAGATAATGAGTCCAATATTGTATTGGCTGCGTTTGTTGACCCATTATATACTACAGCTTGCGACGAATCATCTGTTATTGTAGCTGTTAAAACAGCTAATTGATTATCTGCTGCTTCTTTTGTAGAATTAATGCTATTAACTAGGAAAGTTGGAAACATTCTATTATTAAGGAATCCAAATACAACTGCGTAATAAAAGAACTTTACTGCAGTCACAATAAAGAAACATAATATACACATTAATATATTACCGTTCAATATTGCCCCAACTAAACTCATGTAAGACGAGAGATTTCCAACACTAAACTCACCCCAGCTTAATAAATCAAGATCCCAGCCTCCTGCGCATGCAACCAATAAGTCATTGCTTAAGTCAAATAAACCAGATATTATGAACAGGAACAAAGTGAATAATCCCATATCCAAGACAGCACATAGCACTCTAAGTATTGTAGGGATTCTTAACCCTGTCCTACAAACTATGTGAAACGATAAGTTTTTAATAGCACTGTAAATAGCGTTGCCTAATCCTGACAATGACACAAACAATTTCAGAATGTAACCATTCACAGAATTAGGCTTGTCATTAAAAGATGCCTTATACTCTGATGCTGTACACCATAATATACTAAAATATACAATGTACACCATACATGCCTTTAAGAAACCAAAACCAATTGCACTCATTGAATTACCCTCCATAAATAAGATAATTCAAGTATACAACTAGGTTACAGCAGAATCAATTATTTTCTGAATTTTCTGACAAATATCTGTATTAATCTACAAGCAATACATACAGCTATAGCACATAATACGACATAATCCTTAGATTCAAAATCATAAGGAGCGAAATCACCATTGATTACAAACCGCTGTGTAATCATATTATTTAGTATGTACGAAAAGATGCCTGCCAGCAATAGGAAAACACTTAAGCCTCCAATACTAAGGATAACTACAAAAAATATTGAGCAACTACAAAGATTGACTATAACGGCTATAAATCCCAATGCAGTGTCACCTGTAACGCTGGACATTATAGCAAATAGAACTGAAAGTGACAATGCTAAAACATTTGTAACCATAAAATAAAATATTGTTGCTCCATCTTTACCCATCATAAAATCCTCCTATACAGTAGTGAGTGTTAAACTACTCCCTGTTATTACATTTTATGAAGTATAAATTATACTTCGTTTATATATGTGCAGTGATATAAAAATTTTTCGTTTATCCAATAATTACTTAGAAGCATTTGCTAACTTAGATGTGATAGCAATCAGTTCATCTGTATACTTGTCAATATTCTCACTCGTCTCTCGCATATTGTCAGCAAGCTTCTGTACCTCTTTAGCAACTACCTCGAAACCTTTCCCATGTTCTCCTGCTCTAGCCGCCTCAATAGAAGCATTTAGTGCCAGTATCTTCTGTTTGGATGCAAAACTCTTCAAATTCTTCGTTTCACTCGTTACATTGGTAACATCATTCACTATTTTAGAGATACCACTCTCCAACTCATGTATAATATTGCTGTTCATATACTCTATATAACTAGACTGCACAAACATATTAATGACATCACCTAAAAGATTAGCAGCTGATTCAATCTCTTCACTTGTCTTAACAGTTACCTTATTTAAAGCCCTGATATACTGATCTGGATTGATACCCAGCTCCTTTGCAGTCTCACGAAACTTATTTTCATTTGGCTGCTCTGGTAAAACCTGTCCGCCTATAATATTGCCAAGCACAGTCCCATCATTTAGCATAATAGGTATTCCAAAATCAATAAGTCCTGCATGGCACTCATAGACGCCTTTACCTGTAGCATCACAATGTTCACAGCGTTTCCTGCCTTCAGAACACCCCCTTGTTAGCTTAATACAAAAATCTGTAAAGTTATAGCAGGTAGAAATATATTTACCATCTGTTCCAACAGCCACTGTAGCTAAGCCTGTTGCTTTTGCCCAATTGCTCATAATACCTTCAAACTTCTTCATGTCACAAAACTCTTGAATCTTCATAGTCACTACTCCTTTACTTATTTTTATAAAAAATAAAAAGAGAGGTTAATTAACCTCTCTTACAGCTACTGTAATCAGATATCTAAAGAAATCATTTAAATACTAAGCTACATCCTCAAGTGTTGCAAGATCTGCACCATCACCTGTATTTGCTTTGTACATCTCCAGTGCATCAAATACATCCTCTAAGAGAGATGTAAATTTACGTAATGCATTTATTAGTTCTTCCATACTTCCTCCTACAGAAAATACCTTGTGTTTCAGCGCTCAGGTTCTTCAATCCCAGACTCGTACCCTTCTATAGATACAGTATTTTCAGGCTCTCTATCATCTAAGTCTTTTATTTCCTGATCATATGCTTCTTTGGCTTTTTCTAATGCACACTGTATATCACCTGTCTGTTGATAATACTTACTTATCAGATGCCTTAAACGCTTTGGCTTACCTTTACCAGAATCCACAAGCTCCTCTAATTGTGACACAATCGCCCAGTCGCCCATTGGAACAACTCCACAATCTCTATCTCTATCCTTTTCTGGCACTTCAAACACTCGGTGTATTATATTTTTCAAATACCGTGGCAATTCTCGTTCAAGGATGATATCATCCTCATCAGTAGTGCTATCACTACTATTCACATTAACATTTTGTTTTTTCTTTATACTCTCTACATCCATATTACTACCTCCTATTAATTCTCTTTAGGATTGTCAACTGAATCATCTGTATTAGTTTGTGCACCCGCATATGTCATCAAAAAGTCTTCAACATTACCTGCAAAATTCTCATTCACAAAATCAACACACTTCTGATGCAGCAGATCCTCTTTACTATATACAGCCTGCACAACACCTCTACTCCGATGTATTAATTCTTTTTCATCTAATCTAATAAGCAGCGTGTTAAGAGTTTGGCGTTTCCAACCCTTATGTAATTGCTTTGCAAAATAATCCATGATTTCCCCAGTTCTCACAGAGCGATTTTCTGACCATATAAATTCCATAATCTGGTTTTCTGTTTCTGACAAGTTATAATTCATAATGTAAATTCTCCTTTTCTTATGTACATTTTACAAAAAATTAAACCATAATGTAAATACTTTATGTATATTTTTCTAAAAGCATTAAACAGATTATTTAATTTCTTTTTGTTCCAGCAGGACAGCATATGCAAATGCTGCAATCTCTCTGTTACTTTTAAACACATTACCTCTTAACTTTACAAACTGCTCCGTAAATGCCGGATCCTCATTTATGATTTTATTACCATACTCATAAGCTTTATCGATTCCTTCCACATTATCGCTATACTTAGTGAGCATTTCATAATTCATATTGTAGTTCTTCAGCAGCCTCTGTTTATCCATCAACTCTAAATCCAACATACCTATTCACCTCATCTTCAGCATAATATTACGTGGCAACCCACCATATTTGTACTTAGTACTCTCCCGCTTGTACCCCAATAAACGCAAATTAATCATGCACGGCTTATTATCAGGATGAACAGTACACATATAGTACTTATAATGCATGACTGATAAGACATCTTCTGCTTTCTTCATAAGTTTGACCTGTAAGCCAGCACCTCTACAGTCAGGAGCGACAACTGCAATTTCCATATGAACAACTTTATTCATCTCAGATTTAGCAAGACGTATATCCTTGCCAAGATTATCTGCATCAGTTGGCTTAGGATAATGAACCACAAGACAAGCATCAATACCTCTATAATCCTCAGCCACAAGTATAAACCCATCTTTGCCCATATGGCTACGAATATAGTCTTCATTGTCATTCCCATCTATACAGAGCCAATCCTGCTCCTTCATTCGCTTTTTAGTGTCCGTCAATAGAAATATAATATCCTGTGTATCTTCTGGTTGCGCTAAACGTATATCAAATTTATTTCCCACTTTTCCATCTCCTTTTACAATCTGCCTATAACCAAACTTAGCAGAGTAGACACATTGTGCCAAGTTTTCGAGCATCGAGCAAAAACCTTGATCCCAATTTACTTTCGAATCTTTGAACCTAAACACATAACAAATAACGAAATAACAAATAACTATAAACCTTGAACCTGTACTTTCACCATGAAATGTATTAAATAAGCTCAATGCTCTGGAAGACTATTATGCATTAACTGTATAGTTAATGTCCTCAATCTCTTGCTGTGTAAGACCTGTCTCAATAGGTACTGTGCAGTTCTCGGAATCCAGCTCAAGTTGCAAAGATGCAATTTCTTTACAAACATCATTAAGTCTCTTCTTTGCATCTTTCAACTCATAATTAACAGCTGTATAATCCGGGTTAATTGCATTGTACCCACGGACTCTTTCTGTTGCTGGCACCGATGCCCTTTTCATCAGACGTTTCTTTTCGCACTCAAGCTGTGACATCCGTATGATTGCCTTATCAATCGTGTAACCACATGGTAAAACATGAGAGACATTAAAACTATTCAACGCATGGCGTAAGAGCATGACTCTCTCATTCAGAATGGAAATCCTATCGGAAACTGCATTAAAATCATAATTTGGTCTAACAGGTACCTCACCATTACAGAATGTGTAAGTAGAGTCCCTTTCATCTACCAGCAACAATGCCTGTTTCTCTGCATCTATTGCTTTTATTAACTTATTTATACGAGCACTTGTCAACTCCATAATATCAACCTCCTAAATAACTTCAGCCAACTGCTGTTTTTCAATAATATCTGCCATTTTATCTCTATGTGTAGGTAAACGATAGACTTTACGATATTTACACAATGCTTGACTACAATGAATCTTATTCTTAGAATACTGACCATCATGTTCATAATGCAGATGATCCTTATTTTTAAGAACCTTATAATCAATATATCTCTTACGACAGATTGCTTTATGTCTCATTTCTCTGTAATAAGCTCTTGTTCTATTTTTCATCCTATAGTACCTCCACTAATTCAACAACTGCACGTCATCTTTATGAACATACACAAATGTGTTATAGTATCGCCGATCATTGCTGCTAGTTGCAGAACCACCCAGGCTATCTAGGTACTGTGACCCCGCTTTAGATTGCGAAATATAAACGCTATACTGTGTCCGGGTCAATGTGTCTTGCCAATCACTATAATCAAGGCTACAGATGAGGACTGCGCCCATCTGCTTAGCTTTTGACCTTAACATAGAAAAGACTAATTTGAAGATAGCCTTCTTATACGAGGCAAACTTCTCTTTTAGATAGGGTCGTTCTAAGAACAGTACAAGACTAGAATCTGCCTTTGTTGCATCTGGTTTAGTCACATCATAAAATTCAAAAGAATCCACCGTCTTACATTGCATGCTGCCCTTCGTCAATCGGATGATTGCACGAAATACAGTCTCTTCACCAACTTTAGCATACACTATTTTCTTATTGGAGTCAAAATTACTCAATAGGCATTCAGAGTATTCGCCATTTTTATACGATATACATGTGCGAATTGGAATCTCCCCAAGCTGCATTGTACTAAGCAATGATGCATCCTCTTTAACGCTAATGTCACCTAACTCTGAAGAACAGTCTTGCTCCCAAACCAGCTGTGACTCTAATGGAACAACTTTGGATATTTCACGCTCCAGATCCCCACTATGGTACTTTAATTCATTATACTGGTCAGATATCTCTGCTGTAACAAGTTTCTGGACGATAGGTGCACTCGTAATATTACGGCATAAGTACTTATACATGATATCTGCACCATTGTCCATGATGAACTGCAGAGCACGTTTCTTATGCTCTTCTACAAAATCATTAGATATCTGTAGCTTAGCTTTCAGCTCAAGCCAGTCTGTATCTGTAGATAAGACAGAATCCCTGACTTCTTCAATATCAAGCATATCCCTGTAAATAGAGATATTCTGACAGATTCTACAAGCTTCAGTCTTATTATTGATATATGGTATAAATTTCTCCACATCGTCATAAGCAAGCAATAGGCCCATGGTTGTCTGCATGTCCAAATCTTTGATGTGTCCAAATTCGCTACGCCAATCAGATAATTTCTTTTCCTCAAGGTAGTGTGGCAACATATCAACTGCGCTATCCGGCAGGTTAATTGCGTTAGCAGTGATTTCCTGAATGATTGCGAGTTTTGTATCAATGGAACTGATATCAAGATTGTAATAAAGCTCTACTACATTATTTGATGCCCTATAGAGAATTTTAAATTCTTTAAAGGTCATTGTATGCCCCTCAAGCTTATAGAGCCAATTATCTACTTCACGTATATTTGCCAAGTCATGCAAATTTTGTACATTCAAAGTGTTTATATTTACCAGCCCATCATAAAACTCCGATGTATATAGAACAGAATAAGATTTTATAGCTGCAAAAGCTTCTTTATTCTCTCTGATTAACTTTAAGAAAGCTCTCTTCTTATTAGCTAAAGCATAAATTACAATATCTTCTTGAAACGAGAAGATGTTATAATCTGCTACTTCACTATAGCAAAGAGCAATGTAATTAATCCTAGAGTTTACAAAAGATCCGTCCCCTATCTTATCTTTATTCTTGATAATAGCATTCAAGTCATAGGTAAGCTGGTGGTTGCCCAACCACGAATTTATAAAACCAAAATGGCGCTCCTGGTCTAATAATGAAAGAACTATTGGCAGCTTCTTTGCTATAACCTCAATGTCTCGTTTTATAGCTATATACTCTCCCGTTGCAATATGTCTGTACCCAGTGCTGTAGATAGCAGAAAGAACTTCCTCTAATGTCTTAGATTCTGCAATGTCGTTAATCATCTGCTGATATGGATTGACTTCATACAGAAATGTCTGAGAACCTATAATTGCATTAGATACAAGATCTTTATGATTAACCAACCATTCATCTGAAAAATCAGTTTTTGATTTGATCCTATCAAGACCCTGAATAAAACTATCTAACTTCTCAAAATGTTCCATTTCAGGGTAATTTAAAAAGAGGTGCTTATATCTATCAGGCACCTCTTCATTCCTAAGGATAGGTAATATCCTATTTGTATCTTCAATTGTGTAGCGGCTGATATCCTCAGTGCTTCCGAAGAACTCATTTAAGACTTCCACATCATTAAATTCACTGGATACACTTTTAAATAACTCCTGCGTTTTCTCATCCTGCAGGATATTTATTTGTGCATTACTATTTAAACTTGCCAATAAAGACGAATCATTGATCTTGTGCAGGCTATCCATCAGCCTGCTCTGTGGTATCACAATTACTTTTGTATTAAGCTTCTTTGCTTCAATTGTGTTACAAATACTTATGTTTTCCAAAATGTTATCTATTAAATTATTCATTATTCCGTAACTCCTAAACTGTTTATAATATTTTTGTAATCTGCGAAAGTAAAGTTTTCTACCTTAGAATTAGAGATCAGTGAAAGTAAAGCCTCACAAATGTCTCCTACATTATCCTCAGTAAAGATCATTTCATCTTTCTTACTCATAAAGATATCCAAGCAAACTTGTGAATATCCTTTCTGCCATCTCTTGTAATCATTAAAAGCCTCAATCATTGCCTGTGCATGATCATCATCTGATGTTACCATTTCTATAACTTGTTCACGCCATTCCTCTAATTGTTGCTTTTCCTTTTCTAAAGCACGCTGAGCTTTCTCCTCTTCGTATGTCTGTTTTGCTTCCTCATATTTTTCTGGACTACAAACTCTAACAAGCTCTAGTTTAACCATTTGACTTAAGGAATCAGTATTACTTAAAGACTCACAAATACGGCTAATAGACTCTTTAGAGATAAATGACATATCAACATTAATGAATAAATCAGCCAATGTCGATATATAACTGTCTGGACGAAGTGTATAAAGTTCCTGTGTAATCCAATTGAACAACAGCAATTTATCCTCATCCGAGAAGTTATTAAACTTTATATTTTGATTACTGTTATGATTGTTACGGACTCCGATGGATTCGCTTACGAATCCATTGACACATGTAATTTTACTAAGTGTTTCTACATTATACTTACTAACTACCCATTCCCAACACTCAATTTTATCTTGAATATTAGAAGACAAATACTTCTTCACATAAGAACGCACAGTATAAGATGCATCCTCAGCCTTTTCAACACAAATATCAATTAGAGAGTAGATATCAATAACACCTGCATTCTGCAATACTTCAACGTTGGATAAGCTTAGAGATGTCTTTTCAAATAGGATATCTTTCCTGTACTCTGTGTTACATATATCATCATACCTTAATATATAATCCTGTATCTGCTCAACATGATTATACATTGCATATTCTGCAATATTCCGATACTCTTTAGGTCCGACAATATCCAATAAATCATCCCACTCAGGCTCCAGAATATCAACGTAAAACCATTTAGGTGATTTATTACTTGATTCTACATTATTCCATATAGCATCGAACATTCCGTATGTACCTATAACTATACTACCAATAGCATCACGTAACCGATCTGACCCTTCTACACACTGAAGTAACTTGCTAAGTTTATTAAGACATGTGATGCACATATCAATAATGTCCTTATTTTCAATTACTCTGGCAGACAAATAGTATGAACAACCATTTACAAGGATTTTCTGAATAGCTCTATAGCCCTGTACATTTTTTGTTAATTCCCAACATTTACTCGTGTACATTGCAATATAGATGATTTCCTGCTCTGTGTAATTGAGAGATTTCAGGTACTTAAAATCAACAGAATCCAATTTCAACCAATGCTTCGGCAATTCCATGAAGATTTTCAATATCTTGGCACATGTTTTTCTTGACCGCTGTATTTCAAATGGTAATTCTCTCTGCATCCATGCGATAACATCTGTATTCTCATACACGTCAATGTTATGGAACATGAAAATATATGCAAGGCGCTCTTCAACCATTTCCCATCCGGTAGGGAGATCTTTAATCAGGGCTATTGAATAAAGCCATGCTGCATCAGATGCTGTAGCTGTAGCTGAAAACTTAGCACATAACTCCAGCTTCTTATCTGTATCATTTTCCCATTTCAATAACGCACAGATTAAATATAAATCATTATGTGCCTTTTGTTTCACTTCTTCCATGAAATTAGGCAACTGCTGATCTACAAACATACGTGGCTGGATAGCTGGTATACATTCTGTTAACGCCAGCATTAGGGCTCTCATTGATTTTATGTCATCAAGACCTTTTTCTTTATATCTCTCCAGCACCTCACCTGGATACTTTAAATTGTACATGGTTGACAGTGGCACTACCGGCTTCTCGAAACCAAGCACAGTCGAATTTACTAACGCTGCATCATAATCCTCCTCCGACAGACTCATAATCATTTCCTTGAATTGATAAAACAACTCCAAGTTAATCTCTTTTTCAAACATCTTTAGTTTCATAATACTCTTTTCTTTCTCTCCTTAATTAATGTAATAATATTCAGTTGTAACAACTACCCTCCTTGTAAACTAATAAAAGTGTTGATTCGCAACAAATCAACACTTTTATAGATCTACAATATTCAATTAAGGTACAAGGTAGTTTTAAAACTACCCTATTCCCTTAGGCTATTCTGCTAATATCTTCTCAACTTCTTCCAGAGGAATATTCACTATAGACGCAATTTTAAAAGTATCTATTCCTGCGGCATACATTGCTTTTACATTTTTAATACACCCTTGTAATTCTCCCTCTTTTCTAGCTTTCTCTTCACGTTTTGCTATCAACTCATCCAATGCATTGCACATAGTTCTTAACCCTCCTCTACTATTCTTAGCATACTCCATACGTCTCTTTAATTCTGGGAAATGCTGACCACTTATTTCAGTCTGTTTAAATTGTGTCATGTACTCAGAAATAATAGAACCATCTTTTACCTCTGTGTTCACAAAGATTCTTGTAAGCCCATCATCTACCTTCTTATTTGTTTCCTGCACAACATTATTAATGTGATATAAAACAAAACCATCGCCGAAGATATCAAATTCTGAAATATAAACAACAATAATATCTTCAATTTCAGAGAACTTCTGTTTTACTTCAGAATCCTTAACGGCTATACTAGCTGCATTAAACCTTACCCTACGTAGATGATCGTCGTTATCCGTGCGTTGCACTTCAATATTACATTTCTTACCATTACCCAGGGTGCATAGAGCATCTAACCGGACAGACCTCCCGTAAATATTCTTGATACTTTTCTGGACAACTACATCCTTTACTATTAATTTACCATCAGATAATATTATACGCAACATTTCTTGACAAAATGCAATATCATCTGCGATAACTTCAAAGCAAGCATCATCTATTGGACGTAACTTTTTAACCACTTCCAATACATCATCACTATAAGCTTTAGATTTACAATCTCTCATAGTAGTAATATCTTTCACAAACCCACCTCTCATATTTCTATAAATATCTTCTTCAATTTTATATGGTAAATAGAACAATTATTTTTCGTAATATAAAATAGAGCACTATAGCTAACTTCTATAGTGCTCTATTATAACGTTACTCAGAACTACTGGTTACCTTAGTAACATGGATTGTCATGGATAGACTTTCAGCAAAAGTATAACCGTCTCCAAAGTCCTTAGCTGTAATAGTGCATCCATTCGATATATTGCTATTTCTAAAGTTACGTGAAGTTACAGGTATATCTACTGTTTTGTCACCTACGTACCCTGTGACATAGTACCCAGCCTTATCTATACCATCATAAAGATCGAAATCTTCTCCATCATTAGCTTGAATAGTAACATTTACAACAATCTCTCCAGTCTTTTTGTCACTCTGTACCTGACCGCCATGAAAAGCTAAGCTATCAATAACCTTTTTGCTGTAAGACACAGTAAATACAAATGTCTTAGGCATTTCACTAGATAACTGGTAAGTACTACCAAAGAAACTTTCATCAAGATTAATTGTTGCTGTCAACTGATCATTATCCACAGTCATGTCGTTGAAAGTTAGAGGGTACTCTTTTATCGAACCATTACTTAGAGTAGCAACAATTTTAGCTGTCTGCTTATTTAAGTAAGCATCCCAATATTCTTTTACATTGTTCTTTCTGTCTGTAGTTTCAAATGTTGGCGTTAGGGATATATCTGAGTCACCTACCTTAGCAGTCAACTTTGTAATTGTTGGCTGTTTATAATCAACAGTAAAGGTAAACTTTGTATCTAATGAATCAGACAGTACGCTATTCTCTCCAAAGAAACTCTCATCAAAATTAACAGCTGCTGTACGAGTAGATTCATCAACAGACATCTTAGTCATATCCAAAGAAACATCCTTACTCGTTCCATCAGCGAATGTGAAAGTCACTCCTACTGTTTTACCACCTAAGAATTTCTCCCATGCTGCTGAAACCGTAATATCTTCTTCAGTTGTATATGTCTCAGTTAAAGAAATGTTTTCTTTTGTATCACCGTCAGTCTTGTATGCCTGAATACCTGTTATGAGCTTCTCGCCCCCTTCATCAACTGGCCACCGTGGGTCAGCTGCATCTCCTGTATATCGCAAATTCCAAGAATGTATTTTATTCTCTGCATCTGCATATTCTATGGAAATTTTATAACCATCTGCATCAGTCCAGGATGCAGACCATTGAGACTTTGATTTCCAAAATTCAAGTTTCTCAATTTTACCTAGAACTTTACTTGTGTCAGCATAACTTGTTTTGATAGCCTTAAAGTCTTTGAAGAATAAGCTATTTTCATATGGCACTGCATCTAAACCACCTGTAAGTATGCTTTCCATATAAATCAACCTACACTCACTGACCGGAACTTCATTATCTGAAAAATTTTTAAATTCAAGATAAATATTAACACCATCAGCAATAGGAACCTTCTCATTGAGAGTTTTGCCTGCTTTAATATTTTTATCATTAGCAATCGTTGTACTGAACACCTTAACGACTTGACCAAGTGTCATACCTAACTGCAATTCATAATCATCATAAGTTGCTTTCATGTTCTCGTATAATGATTTTTGTGATGCCTCAACTGCTATAGACTCTTCATCGACAGAAATAGCTTTATTATAGTGACCTATAATTTGTATGCTAGAGAGTCCATCGAAGTAAGTAAACTCCATACTTGATGAATCACGATTTTGAGAATCTGATTTTAGATCAGATACACTATAATAATACTTACCTGATTTTGCAGAATTGGCTTTAAGTTTTTCTGATATTGTGTCTACTGTATCATCTTTCTCAAATGTATAACCATTTATAGAAAATTTATCATACCCTGGATAAAGGGTAATACCAGTAACATAAGCATCTGATAACGTTGTATTCTTTGTACTCAAAATACGCCAAGCTGGTTTTCCCTTATCATCAGAATATTGCAAGTCTGGGTGGTACAAAGAATACTCTTTTTCATCACCTGCACTAGTTCTTATATCCTGCATAGGTACTATACCCATACACCAACCATCAGCTAATAGATCTGTCAATTTTACAGGCAGAGTGTAAGATAAACCTAAGTCGGTAAACTCTATTGTCGGATAAACAAACTTATTTGAATATGTTGAATCTTTATAATCTCCATACTCATTAAATTCTCCATCCTCTTCTGCACCTGGGTAAATATACTGCACTACAAGCCTAGTATCTATCCCCTCTGCTACTGCATAACCATCCGTAAGTTTGTCTGCTACATCACAGATTGCATACCCTTTTTCTGTCTCTATTACAAAATCATCCAGCAGTAAAGGGATTGTTTCTTGCAGAACACCATCAGAATAACATCTGATAAATAAGCTGTCTTTAAGAACTTCATTGTACAGCTCTTCAAAAGATGCATATTTAAGATCTGTCAAATCAAACAAGTCATCAATTGGATATTCATACACTTCACCGGTAGTCTTATCAAGCTCATAATACAATTTGAACTCGTCAAGCTCGGTAATGGCTGCATAATCAAATGTTAGAGTCTTAGGTGCTTTCTCATTAATCTTTGTTTCTGATCCAAACAAATCTTTACCAAGCTTTAATGTTGCCACACCATTCTCATCATCTACTGTAAAATCAGACATTTGAACAGCTATTCTCTTTAACTCAGTTGTCCCACTATAGGCTACAATATACATAGAACCCATCTTAGTCATATCATCCCAAATCTTCTGGAATGTTGTTAATGACTTATCTGTAACCTGAATAGGGTGATTTGTAATCTTAACAGCCGGGTCCTCAGAAGCATCTTCCATAACCATACAAATAGAATAGTTATCAACCACGCCTTCTTCTGCAACAATCTCATCAGGCTCGTATGTGATAATTAACTTTGATGGAATAGTAGACGCAAACTTTACATCCTTCTTAAAGAAATACTTATCCAGCTTTAATGTCGCTGTGTATATAGTATTCTCAATTGTAAAATCTGTGTAAGTCAATGGATAGGTATCTTTCACCTCATCGCCTACATAGGTTACAAGATTAACCTGATAATCCGAATAGAGGTCTAACCATAACTCTTTAAAATAAAGGTCATTTTCATTTTTGAACTCTAAGCCTGTATCAGGTATTTCGATCTCATAAGCCTTTTCACTACCATTCTGCTGCATCTTAAACGCAATCTTTGTGATAGTTTCATTGACAGGTTTTGATGTGCTGCCAGATGATGAACCACCAGAGCTAGAGCTGCTACTGCTTGTGCTATTAGATGTGCTAGTCGCTGACTCACCAGAACTAGATGATACAGCAGAAACTGCTGCTGGTTTACTCTGCTCTGCTCTCATTGCCTTTGCAAAATCTGTAGGTATAACATTTGTTCTGACAGCTGCATTTGGATACTTCTTGGCAAATGTTACTGGATCAAATGTGCCTCCACTAATTTCCCCAGCTAATATACCTTCTGTCAGATAGTGGGCAAGATACTGAGAACCATCAGCACCATAGAGCGCTTCCAACTGCGGATAGGCTGCTTTGTACTTGGCTATATTAAAGAAGTCAGACTTCCCTTCCAAAATAGACTGACCAATCTTATCACCATTGTTGACCACATATGCTACTGGATCCCACGTAGCCGTAGCCCGTCCTTCCGGTATACCACAAAGAACATAATGTAATATATACATAGGTACATCATTTCCAAAGACAGTTACAAGATCCGGATTCTTTTTCTTGTAACCTTCTACATCCAAATGCTGAATGTAATAATTGATTAACGTCACCACATCAATTTTAGGTGCCACGTACGTAGGTGTTTGTACTGGTGTTGTCTGCTCTGCTGCCATAACTGGTATTGATCCAGTTATGATCATAGCAGCACATAACAAGCTTGCCAACAATTTTTTCACTTTCTTCATAAATTCTCTCCTTTTACACAAATTACAATATTGTTACTTATTACCCCAGACCTTTTGTCTGTTACTAAGAACATCCTGAAGCTTATCTACCAACTCTGCACAATCTGGTGCCACTTTTGCCCAATCAGTATTTTTATAAGCTAAATCAACGAATGCTTCTCTCTCCTTTTTCAGCTCAGCATCTAATTTTATAAGCGCACGTCCATCTATTGGACACTCCTCCTGATTCAAGACTTTTTCAAGCTTCTCCCGACATTCTGGTGATAAACCATCACCAAAAGTGTCGCATTTTACATTAATCAGTGCAGAGCATGCTTCCTCATCAACTTCAAAAGCTGTAACATCCTTACTCAAGACGTGGAACAATGTCTTATACTGTTCCTGTACTGCTCGTAAGTGAGCAACTGCTTCGCATGAAGCCTCCGGGTTACCACCTAATACAGCACCCAAGGTAAAGTAATCCGTATCAAGCTGTAAGTAGAAATCCTTACTAATCTCTAGGAGTTTTGGCATTACCATCTCTACTTGTCTCAGACCAATATTAGGAGATGCACATAGCTGCGAAATTTTATCATAAAAGCCTCTAACCTGTACAAATGTACGATTAAACTGATCGTAGTGACCATCCTCTTCTTTGTAGGGTCTGAATGCATCGGATAAATATGTCTCGATTGTTAAGACTAAATCAATAGCCCGTGCACAAAGGCCTTTTAACTCATCAAAGTCAATAGTATCATTGTACGATACTTTGTATAAATCAGATAAACAGTTAAACCAGAATGGTCCCACTGCTGCGATATACAATAAGTCTGCATCAATATTATAAATGTTATCATCTGAGAACCCGCCTTCAGCATACGTTTTACCAACTTTTAATAAAACAGCATTTGCTACAACTTCATTAATAGACCCATTGCTTTCAGCATAGTCAATTTGATTTTTTACAAACTGTTTAACCGCATTTTTGTTACTACCAACATTGTTACCTCTTAATTCTTGAATATCTAACATATCTCTTCTCCTTTAACACAAATTACATTATTGTTATTTACTAGCTATTTCTCCTCATCCAAGAGTTCTTCTCTCAAAGCTACTAAAGTCTCACGTCTACTACTAAATTCACCATACCCTTTTATATACCGATCCCATTGTTCCCAAATCCAATCTGAAGACGCAGGTATTAACTGAACAAGGTTACCACTTGTTACAAATCTTTCGCACTCATAAGTCCCATCAGCACACTTGTAACATATTTCTGGAGTTATCTTACCTTATATGATAACTCCAGCTCCATATAAGAATAATTTTTTATCTTTTCTTGTATCCCATTTATATTTACCATCTTGAAGATTACTAACAGCTACTGCAATAGGCACGTCATTACCACATATCATATATGTATCCAGAGGGATGAAATTCGGATATTCTTCTTGGCAGAGTTTAAGCTCTACCTCGACTTCACTCCACAGCTTGAGAACATACTTAGGGTCAATTCCAGATGGGACGATAAATAGAGACTTCCATAATGTCTGCAAGAATAAAGAAACTCGGTTCGGTAGTGATGCAGGTGTGCTATCTATAGTCATAAACCATGAGAATAGATTAAATTCCGGTTTGATCAATTCACTGTATTTCGTTGCAAATGTTAGAAAGCTAGTAACGCCTAATTGAATGGTCGTGATTACATCCTCCATACCATTGAAAGTCTCTAACGACAAGTGAGTTGATCTGTTTTCTTTTATTGAAAAACATTGATAGTACGCTAAATTCTCAATAGTATTAAGAATATATGTAACCTCATCCATCGATGTACAAACTGCCAGTCTGTCGCATAAATATCTCTGGAACAATGGAATAATTAATTCAAGCTTTGTACCCTTTCTTTTATCATTATCCCAATCATATCCACAAATAGTTCTACAGAGTGAATTCTGTATCCTGAAGTATACATTGTATGGGTTCCTTACAATATACTTTACGCAATTTTCGAATATTTCAACACATAAGCCTTCGCGTAGACTATCCAACGTAATTTTTTTACCTTTAAACTCCTCATTATTCATAGCCTTATCAAATTGTCCATTAAACCACTTAACATCAAAGTCTGTACAAATCTTTAACGATGGGTACTCTAAAAGTTTTTCGTTGAAAGCTACTAGAGTATGACTCTTCTTCGAATATGGTAGTTCACCCCTTGTATACCTATACCACTCATATCTAATCTCATCTGACGACGTAGAAGCGAGAGTCACAGAATTATTGGATGTATCAAATCTTTCATGTTCGTAAGTTCCATCAGTGCATCTATAAAATGTTACTACAAATGCAGGATACCTATTAGTGAGTATAGGTTTCACATAGAAATGATAGTAAGAAAAGACTATTTCCTTAGCCTTTCTTGTACCCCATTCATCCTTGTTATCTCGATGATCATAAAATTCTGCTGCAATAGGTTTTCCATTTATATAGAAAATATCTGTGTCTAAAGGACGAAAATCCAGATATTCACTATTCAGTCTAAGCTCTATCTTTACTCTATCCCAAAGTTTAACTATATACTCAGAATTATCCTTAGATACAGATGTAAACAAAGAGTCCCATAATGTCTGTAAAAATATAGAAACTGCACTTTCTAGTCGTACAGGTATACACTTTACATTTCTAAACAATGGAAGTAAATTAAACCTAGGTTTTATCATCGTACTATACTGTACTGCAAATTTAGGAAACTCCAAATTACCAAGTCGAACACTTGAAATTACCCTTTCTATCTCATTAAATGCGTCTAGGGATAAATGAACTGAGCTACCCTCTTTTGCAATATAATATTGATAATAAGATAAATCCTCAATAATTTTCAATATTGATATAACTTCATCCATATTTGTGCAAACTATTAATCTATCACATAAATATCTTTGAAATAGAGGAACAATTAATTCAAGTTGCTTGTCCTTGTAGCAACTATCATACCAATCATGACGAAATGATCGACAAAGCGAATCTTGCATTCGGTAGTATACATTATAAGGATTTCTCATAGTCTCTTTGACACAGTTTTCAAATATCTCGATACATAATCCTTCACGTAAACGATCCAATGTAATTGTTCTTCCTTCGAAATCTTCACCACCACCCATGGCCCTATCAAATATAGTGTTAAACCATTCAATGTCAAGCGCTATACTCTCCTCTAATGTAGGATTCTCTCCACTTCTCATTTTGATAATATCTAACATAACAAATTTCTCCTTTTGCGCAAATGTAATACATAGTGTATTACATATAAATTAAAATAATAGGTGTTACTTTAACAAGTAACACCTATAAAAAATTACTAACGCAACGAGGCTTCATACGCAAAAGCTGCCTTAAGAGGCTCGGGGTCTTCGTAGAAACCATATCTGCTAAAACATGACTCTAACTTTTTATACGACACCATTATAGAACTTATATCAAAAGACATCTTATTCGTTGGCGTGGTTTCAAACATTGAAGACCACAACTGCTGCAGGAATGTACAAATTCTATCACTTGCTTCAGGTGTAAAAATGGCAGTATCATCATGCTCTAGCTTTAATAAGTCACACATTGGTTTGAGAACTGTAGCTGCATATCGTTCTAAGATATCATCTGATTTTACATCACTTTTACGAGCCTCAGAAATAATTTGTAATTCAGCCTGTGCAGTATCTGAAAGATTAATATCTGTTAAATACACATGCGTGTCTAAACAGATTGCCAAATCTTCCATTATAGTAAGTGTATTACTCAGCTCTTCTCCATCATGACAATTTTTTAGCCTATCACACAGATATCTTTGAAATACTGGAATAATCATGCAGTGTGGCTGAATCCCAGGTTTAAGTGTTTTACCTAATTCTAGTTGAATAGTAGCATAAATTGCTTCCTGAAAACGCAAGTATACTCCGTAGGGGCTATCAATCACAGTATAAGCAGCATCCTTGAACTTACTGATAATCAACCCATCGTGTAGCTTATTCTTTAGAATTACTTCTCCATCAAAATCAACACTGTACTGTATTATATCGTTAAAGACCCTATTAAGCTTCCCTAGACTATTCAGTTCTGGTTCAGCTACTCCCTTGTTTCTCATTGCATTAATGTCTACCATAACAAATAATTCTCCTCTCTCATCTGATTTTGCTGAGACCATGACTCTAGTTGTCTTTGTTGATCTAAGTAGCAACGGAACAATAAAGCCATCATAAGTATCTTATGTATATTGTCGATAGTTATATCAGCAAAAATGTCATATTTAGTTACAAGAGTATAAGCCGTATGCATAAAATCTGCGCACATAGTGCAAATGTCTGCAATATCTATATAATCTCTAAATTCTGTCATAAACATAATCAAGTCTTTTACCAAATCTTCAGGCATATCCACAGATGTCCTCCAGTACGTTACAAAAGAATACTGACTATCAGGGTCTACTCCCAACAACTTTGTATTTTCATATAACTGTTCCGCTACTGTTCCCGTAGAGTAAGCTGCACCCATTATTTCAAAGGAAGGATCTTCTGAATTCCTACGAGCTAATTCTTCTTCAAGAGTACAACCGAAGCCTTGCTCTGCTCTCATTTTATAGTACTCACTTTCAGTAGTCGTCTTTGCATGGATATACTTATATAAACAATAGTTAATATAAGTCTCCTTAAATAACCCAATCGGAAAACCTTCTTCATTAAATATTGTTTTATCTTCATAGCTATAGTCATACAGTTCCTCAAGTATCCCAACTATCAACTCTAACAAACCTGTATATAAGACAAAAGCTAAAATGTCTCCTTTATCATGATACCACCTCTCAAAATCATGATGTAATTCATTGTACGGTGTGTAATACCATCGTGAACAACTAGCAACAAACTCTCTAATAGCTTCATCAAATGATTTGTCTTTTAATTGTGATGGTTGGGAATTATCATCCTTGTTTCTCATTGCATTAATATCTAACATAATAAATGATTCTCCTCTCTCATATGATACTACCGGAAACTTGCCTCTTGCTTTCTTTGCTTATCTAAGCAACAACGAAATCCACAAGCTATCATAGTTGACTTGTGTATAGACTCGATACCTGCTTCATTGAAAATTTTATACTTAGTAGTAAGGGAATAAGCCGCCTGCATAAGATTATCAACACCCTTTGGACAAATAGCATCAATATCAATATCAATATAGTCCCGAAGTGCTGTCACAAACGTAGCCGTAACTTTGATTAAATCTTTAGGCATATTGGATGATGTTTTCCAGTACTTTACGAAAGAATACTGACTTTCAGGATTTAATCCCCACCACTTTGTATCTTCATATAACGTCTCTGCAGCTGAAGGCTCTTCAGGATAAATATTATCCATTTCACCAATTGGATCTTCCATAGCTCTACGAATTACTTCTTCTTCAAGAGTACAACCAAATCCCTGTTCTGCCCTCATTTTGTAATACTCTTTAGCCTCTTCTCCCTCAGAATGAATGTACTTATATAAACAATAGTTGATGTAGATTTCCTTGAAGAGCAGAATAGGCATACCTAATAATACGTTCAATACACAAGTATATATAACATGCGACATGATTTCCAGAGACCCCTCTGCCGACATTACATTCAAGGTCTCCTGTATCTCTTTATAAGGTAGACCATACCAACGCTTACAGCTTGTAACAAACTCCATAAGTGCCTTATCAAAGGGCATATCTTTCATTCTAAGAAAGGATTGTCTTTCGCCAAAGTCTGTGAGCTTCTCAGCAAGACCTAAAATTGCATCTGACTCTTCCTTTGACATCCCATTACCTTTTCTAGCTTCATTAATATCTAATGCCATAATAATTTCTCTCCTTTTACAAAAACTTATTGTTTATAGTATCATCAAAAAATAAATTCTCCTTACATTTATATAAAGTGTGTATGTATGTTTAGCTAATAGTTATCTTCTTGGCAAATAATCAAAGGGTTTATCCTTCATGTACTCTGGATCATACTTCTTACCAGTAACTGTATCTGAAATATCAATCACCTGTATAATTCCACAAGCTACCGTAGACTTTACGTGCTTCACGATAATCCTCACTGGTAATTAATCCGCCATTCATTGCTTTAGAAAAAGCTTCCGCTCTTGTCATCTCTACAGGGTATGAATTATACATAGATTCAAACTTATTATAGAGTTCATCCCATTCTCTTCTTGTTTTTACCATAATCTTATTGCCCTTTCTTGCTTTGTTATATCTAACATAATAAATTACCTCCAAATATTTTAAATGAACACATACACACTTCAAAACTATTTAACTATTCAACGATGACATACCTTTCCTACTGATAGGAACACCAATCGTTAATGATTCTATCCATAGATACCTGATGTTCTTTTTCTACCTTTATACCAAATATTGTGGAACCGTCTTTAAGCTCAACAACTACCAACTTACCATCACCTGCTTCAGTTACACGAACTGCCGTACACTCTATTGCTGACTCCTGTTTACTTGTACCCTCTAAATCTTCTGCAGTTTGAAAATATATTGCTGGTACTTCAACGTACATAGATTTAATTAACGACTTATTAGTATCTTGATTAAGAATACCAACAAGTTCTTCCATAATCTTTATAACATCGCCTGCTGGTGCTTTGCCAGCATAAAAATTATCTGATAATTCTCTAATTCTTGCAGGCACATAAATCTCATAAATTTCATTAGCTGTCATAAAGGCTCTATGCAACATAAGAAGTTCCTGTGCTTTGATAAAAATGTCTGAAACGTTATTACATATAGCATGCACATATGCTTCAAATGGTACACTACCAAAATTAATTATGCTCTTCTTCTCTTTTCTAATCTCTTCAATATTTTTCATATTCAATCTCCTTATACTATATTTACTTTTTTCTTTTCTTTTGCAAAAAAGTAAGCGCTCATTTTAATTAGATGGTGTTTAATATTATGATCATCTAAACAATCAATTATTGTGTTATACCCACTAGCTGCAAGTCGTGGAATGCTTATAATCTGCTTTGAATCTGCTTTTCCAATATCTTCTAATGTTTTATATCCATTACGCAATAAAACATTCTTCACTATGCCAGGCAACTCTTTAATGTTCTGAATTGATTGATCACTGTCTTCTTTTAAACACCCCTTATCAAAATCCCAGTTAGCATATAACGTTCTGGCTGTTAATGCTATAAGCCGTGGAAGCTCCATAGGACGAACATCATCTCGCATAGGTATACGCCACTCTGGTATCCTATCAATGAAATAGGAGGTCAGCCACATTCTATGTTCATCGCTAATGTTCAACTTCTCTATGATCTGCTGCACATCTGTTACTTTTGCAGCAATCCGTACTCCACAATACCTTAAAGTTGCATTCCCAATATTATTCATGATAATGCCATGCTTTAGTTCATTCTCATATAAATACTTTTTACCAGACATAAAATATTACTCCTACTAAAAGAGGGTTAAATAACCGACTAAGTTACTAACCCTCAAGCAATAACTATTTAACTTTTGCAAGACGTCTCTTTTTTCTACAAGCAGGACAATGTGTAGAAGCTAACCAAACTCCATCACAGTTAGTAGGTTTTGCAACTGCAAATAACTCACCACATGTCCTGCACCTGGCAACCCTAATCTGCCCATGCTCGATAGTAGGACCTTTCTGGCACAACCTACTATTCAAATCACCAACAACATCTTCGCATTCACCATGGCAATCTTCCATGAAATACTTCTTATGTACTAATTGGTAACTTACAAATGGATTTTTAGCTTTGATGATGTCATCCAAATCTGCTGATGTCACATCCTGCAATTTACTTTCAAATTTCTGCTCTCCCTCATTAAATGTAATTAAATATACTTTCATTTCCTCACCTTTCTGTTCTCATATAAGCATCGATAAACTCCCGAGGACTATCTGCTTTTGCAGTCCTCATAAATGCTCGATATGTCTTCATAGTCACACCTAATTGAGCACAAATGTCCTCCGGTGTGTTGTACTTTATACCATGGTAACTGAACTTCTTGTTGCCACCTTTTTCCCATAAATACTGTTTAAGTGTTAATTGTTTAAGCACATTATCTATATAAGACAGTGCACCACCACACCGCTTAATGCCATTATGAACTTCCATAGTGTTTTTATGTAATGCTCTTGCAATCGTTTCATCACTATAGCAGTCTACATCACGGTAGATCATGATACTCAAGCTTTGATTATATTCATCCAAAGTTCTTTCACCTAATACAAAGTCAACATACTCCTGCCTAGTCATATTATTAAGCTTTATAACTAACTTAACATCATGAATGGTCTTATGCAGCGTAACCGCCATAGACTCATAAGAGCTGCAATTAACGCCTCTGTACATTATCTGGCTATTTGTCTTATAATCTATATAATCATAGATTGTAGACCCTACATTTCGTCTTAACCATGAATAAATAGAGTTTACAGATACACCCAACTGTTTAGCTAACTGCACGTATGTTGACCATGTGAAGTCCTTATATGTCTGTATTTTGTTATCCTTACTCCTCAAACGTTCATAGAACTCCACGTACTCATACTCCTTGCAATGAACATCAATCATATCTTTTAACGATCTCTGTGTAATCTGACTAGTACCATTACCCTTTGGCTTTGGCTCATCCAAATCAAAGTTGATATCAGATACACTATCCGTGACATCAATGAATAGAGGTTCTACTTTACTGTACGGCTTGCATAGTCGTCCCATTATCTGAAGAAATTCATTCAGTGGCTGTGTATGTCTGCATGAGATGACACAATGCACACCATTTAAATGAACACCTTCCATCAAACTATCTACAGATAACAGCATCACATTACCAACAGCTGCATTGAATTGATTCAATGCCATTTTGTTATTTTTGAGTGTTTTCTTACTATGAATACTCATAACATCATATTCAGGATAAGCTTCTTTCAATAGGCTTGTATATGACTCTAGGTCACGTATGTCCGTCAAATATACTAGACACTTCTCACCAACTTTTCGCCTGTCCTCGAATATTGATTGAATCTGTGCGATAATATCCTGGCTACAGATATCACCTTCTGTGTCTGGAACCAATATGGCATATTTTATCTTAGGGAATATTCCCTGCTTTACTGCGTCATAAACATCCAACCCAATACAACTGACCTCAAAAGCATCACTGGCTAATTTACCCTTGAGCTTAGGTGTCGCTGTGAATCCAAAGAAATATTTATTACTATAGATTGCCATAGCTTTTTGAATACTTGCACCTTGGATATCAGAATACATATGGTGACACTCATCAATAAAGATAACATCATAGTTATGGATGATATCAAGTGCAGTTTCAGTATCTTTGAATGCTGCATACATTCTACAGTCAGCACACCTCATTGCCTCATACTGGCTAAGGTTATTCCAGATACTATACTTAGGAGCTATGTACAAGACTCTCTTACCTGCAAACTGCTGTAAGATGAGCATTTGCATAATAATTGATTTACCAAGCCCCGTTGCCTCAGAGTAAAATATTTGATGATATCCTGCTTTTATTTTCTCAAGCACTTCGTCATACAAAGCCTGATTGTAATCGCTAATATACATACCCTCACCCCACTATAAAAGCAGAGATTAGATTAATCTCTGCTTCCTTTTAAACTTAATAACTTCTTATATTCATCATTCTGCACCCTCTGAGGTGTAATTGCCATGAACCCAGCTTCTCTTGCCATTTCATTTGTAGTGTACAAATCATCAATTAACAAAACGTTGTCATAGCTAATGCCTTTCATATCTGCGATCAATTCCATTGCCTTAATCTTATCGGCTGGCGTAGCGGTTGTAATTGTCAAAATCTGTCTGCCTGGCAGGTACTTTTCAAAACAAGCCCGCTTAGGTAATGCTGCTAACGACAGACTTGCCCACGTTAGGCAATAAATAGGAGCGTCCGGATGATCCTGTAAGAATTTGATCAATGCTAGATTAGGACTTGCATAGCCATCGTATACAGTATCCGGGTTCTTAACAACTCTCTGATAATAAGTTGGGTCACTACGCTCGTGAATGTAAAATGTATCATCAAAGTCCACGAAAAACAATTTTGCGTCCTGATAATCTCTACTCATATTAAACTCTCCTTTTAAGCAATCTAGTCTCTATTTCACCTATCAGATGCCAATATTCCATACCATAAAGTTTAGCTTCATTCCCATCTGCATGGCGCTCGCTTTCTTCCCCTTCATTACTGCATGGAATCTCAATATTCTTTTCTGCAAGTAAATCCTCAAATATTTCAACGATCGAAGCTGCCAGCTCAGATGAGTTAGATACCTGTTCCGGGTAAACTTTCTTATTTAACTCTGCAATAACATCATTAATCGTTTTATCCTTCGGGATATGCCTTGTAATCAAAATTGTTGTTATAAAACTGCGTAGTGCTACCACAATTATTACTATCAACAGCAATTCCACAACCAGGATAACCATCCAGTCACGAGATGAACTCTTAACATAGCTTTTAAGATAATTAGCGAACTCTGTATCCGCAGCTAAAACGGAATCTGTATCTCCGTCATACTTGTCTATTATTTCATTTGCATATTTACATGTCAGTGCCAAAACCATATTTCCCGATTCAGAGGATTCAGGGTAATGCTCTATTGATTCTACACCAGACAGTAATTTCTCTTGCAAGTCACCACCGACATATATGGCAGCTACCGTATCTTTCAATGAAGATGGAACCATTACATCATCCTCAACTAAAAGCTGAGTGTCCTGCTTATTAATGGCATCAAGTACACGAACCCTGTAATCACTAGGCTTATGTGTTTGTACTACTATAGCATAAAAGGCAAGAAGCGACACTACTAAATATTCTAGTGCAAACCTATGGAACTTTGCCTGCTTTTTGTACTGCTGTAACTTACCAAGTAGCTCTATGTCACTCCTTGGCAACAGTTCGTCAACAATCCCTACCACCACCGATGTAGCGACAATTAAAAGACACACATAACTCATATTTATACAAGCAGCCTTAGCTAGATATACAAGCAAAACCACCCATATCCCAATAGGTACTAAACTCAACTTGTTAAAATTTCTCTTTCCTTGATTCATAAAATGAAATCCTCCTCTACTTCACTTATACTTGTTATACCAACCAGAGGAAATAAATCTTCTGTATAATGTATTTTAAAATTTTTGCATGAATCGTATTTACTTTTATTTCCAATATACCAACCCACAAATTTTAAAATATACTTCATCATAACTAAATCATCTCCTCATTTATATATGACCGACTACACATTTTATTTTCGTGCAATAAAAATAAGAGGGCTTCAAAAGCCCTCTTAATCTTCACTCCTCATTGCTGTCGTCATACTCCAAAACATACATCCTGTTTAATGTTTTATCGTTCTTATCCTTTAACTTAGGTGTCATATGGTTTACATATATCCTCATTGTGACAGCTGCGTCTTTATGTCCAAGACGTTTTTGTATGTACACAATATCTGCACCATTCTCCATTAGCATAGTTGCATGCGTATGTCTTAAACTATGCATATCAAATTCAGGAAAGTTCAGTTTCTTATGCACCACCTGGCAGATGTGCTGCGTTATCCTAGAAGTAGTATAACTACCATTTTCTCTTCGTAAAACAAAATCAACTTCGTATCTTGTTTTTTCAGTACCTATTCGATTCTCAAGCGTATTATTAAATCTTGATTCTACACCGCTGTCAAATACGAGCCCATCCTCAGCATAATAATATTCATAATATTCATCATAATATGCTTTTGCTTTATCCTGCTTTACCTTTTCCGCTTTTAGGATCTCAACTAAGTTGTCGTCCAGACTTATAGTCCTGTACGACTTGTACTTAGGTGGTACAAAATACCAGAACCCATTACTCTCAGAAGTACCGTTAGTCCGTTTCACCTCTCCATCATCTCTAGGGACATCCTTCCATAACACCTGTCTATTCACAGTCAGTGTCTTATTTTTGAAATCAATGTCATCCCAGACAAGTGCAAATATCTCACTTAACCGTAATCCTGTCCTATAACCAATCAAAAGTGGTAGATACCCTGTTGTGCCGGCTGGGAACCTTTCAAATATCTGCTGCATCTTATCTTCCATGATGTACACATGCGGCTTCGACCGTGTTCTCTTTTTCGGCTTTAGTGTTTTTGGTACTTTCAAGTTAGTAGCTGGATTGACAGTCACATAGTGGTTATCCACAGCATACAGTAAACTTTTCGTCAATATACCTCTTACACTTGAAATCGTGTTCAGTGAAAAACCGTCATTGTACATACAGACAATAAAATCTTGCAATAATGACTTGTTGAGGGCTGTCATTGTGTACATGCCCAGCTTAGGTTTTATATACAGCCTAATTTTCTTCTTGTAACCTTGCACTGTTGAAGCTACACATGATATTTCTACATCGTCTTTTACCCACATATCCAGATAATCGGAAAAAGACATATCTACAGATTCTATAAGCTGTCCTGCAGACTCATAAGCTTGCAATGCTTTCCGACCTTCCAACTTAGCTTCTGTTTTTGTCTTAAAACCACTTCGGGTCTTCCACTGCCTTTTGCCACCAACTTTAGCCATTTCAAACCTGTATTCATATACAGTCTTCCCACTAGCTAGTAACCGGGGCCTCACTATCACATCTTTCATTTGCCAATTAATCCCTTTCTTCTGCTTAAATATATCCAGCTTGAATAAATTATTATAAGTCCACATTTATATCAGACACAAATCCACATAAAGTGTACATGTGGACTTTATGTGGACGCAGTCCACATCTTCACACACTTATCCACATATTTTAAGAAAAATTAATGGCAAATCTACAAAATAAAAATAAGGCACTTTCGTACGAAAGTGCCTTAAAATCCTATATTTACTGCATTTCTTGATTAGAACTTGCCAGCCTTTGCTGCTTCCTCAATGGAAACTGCAACTGCAACTGTGGCTCCAACCATAGGGTTGTTACCCATACCGATTAATCCCATCATTTCTACGTGAGCCGGTACGGAAGAAGAACCTGCGAACTGAGCGTCAGAGTGCATACGACCTAATGTATCTGTCATACCATAAGAAGCAGGACCTGCTGCCATGTTATCAGGATGAAGTGTACGACCTGTACCACCACCGGAAGCTACTGAGAAGTACTTCTTACCGGCTTCAAGTCTTTCCTTCTTGTATGTACCTGCTACTGGATGCTGGAATCTTGTAGGGTTAGTTGAGTTACCTGTGATAGATACGTCAACGTTCTCTTTCCACATGATTGCAACGCCTTCACATACATCGTTAGCGCCGTAGCAGTTAACCTTACCACGAGGTCCTTCAGGATCAGAGTAAGATTTTCTGAATACTTCCTTAACTGTGTTTGTGTAAGGATCGTATTCTGTCTCTACAAATGTAAAGCCATTGATACGAGCGATGATTTCTGCTGCATCCTTACCAAGACCGTTTAAGATAACACGAAGAGGCTTCTGACGAACCTTGTTAGCCTTCTCTGCGATACCGATAGCACCTTCTGCTGCTGCGAAGGATTCATGACCTGCTAAGAAGCAGAAACAATCTGTATCTTCTTCAAGAAGCATCTTACCTAAGTTACCATGTCCAAGACCTACCTTACGGTTGTCTGCAACAGAACCAGGAATACAGAATGACTGAAGACCTTCACCAATAGCTGCTGCTGCTTCGGAAGCCTTTCTGCAGCCCTTCTTGATTGCGATTGCAGCACCTACAGTGTAAGCCCAGCAAGCGTTCTCAAAGCAGATAGGCTGGATCTTCTTAACCTGCTCATATACGTCAAGACCTGCGTCTTTAGTAATCTTTTCAGCTTCTTCGATAGAAGCGATACCATAGCTGTTTAATACGGAATTGATCTTGTCAATTCTTCTTTCATAGGACTCGAATAATGCCATAGTTATTTAACCTCCTTATCGTTTCTAGGATCGATGATCTTAACAGCATCAGCTACACGGCCATACTGTCCGCTTGCTTTTTCCCATGCTGTGTTAGCGTCATCACCCTTCTTGATGAAGTCTGTCATCTTACCAAGGTTAACGAACTTATAACCAATAATCTGATCAT
>OGDS01000526.1_pt1 | contig 39229 bp, 53 predicted proteins | sample 1570351 | NCBI WGS metagenome assembly OGDS01 (sample SAMEA2581974, study PRJEB24529) | metagenome | biome: Human gut stool | place: China | collected 2011
TTAACTGGGAGAAAGGAAAAATCCAATTACCATCTAAGATAATTGGATTATACGTAATTTTATGGACAAACCAATTGCGGATATTACTGATTTAGGACAGCGCATGAAATATTTCAGAGAATTATCTGGAATGTCACAGACAGATGTTTCGGCCAAAACCGGTATATCTAAAAACTATTTAAGTGCCGTCGAACGTGGTGTTAATATTCCAAGTGCAAATATACTGATTACATATGCTAAAGGATGCCACATATCCCTTGATGATATAGCAGGTCTGCCACGCGATGACGGCATTCTCCCAGAGCTTCGCATGCGCCTGTCAACTCTCGACATAGAAACGCAGCGCATCATACTTCAGATGATTAATGCATTAGACAGCAAAAAGACAAAAGAAACCCCGTCGGAATAAACCGGCGGGATTTTTTATTATGAGGCTGTATTGTTTATACAGTCTCTTTCAGGCAAATTAATAAATCTTTTGCCATCTCATAGCCGTCATTGTTAGCTCTTCTTATAAGAGCCCACACATGTTTGGCTACAAACGGCTGATATATTTTGACAAAACTTGTTACCTGGCCTTTTGACCAGTTTTTTATCTCATCAGGATCCATCGCCTGCACTGAGTCATGCAGGTACGCCCTGATGGCCGATATGTCTCTTTTCTCTGGAGGTAACGCCATCTGGGTTGTGAAATCGTCAAGCGACTTTATTTCAACTTTTCCTTTATCAGGCTCAACACCTGCGGCCGGAAACATCTCGGCGCCGTTTATGGCTTCCATAAGATGAATCCTTTCCTCTGTTGTCATTTTTGTAAAGTTCTTGTAGATGACGATAAAATTATCGCCATCTATGTATTTAGCTGTTTCTAACATTGTTTCTCCTATCTGCCCGTTCTTTTCACGAGCTTTATAAGTTTTTTGCTCAGTTCCTTGGCAAGCCCCTTTGTGTTCTCCATATGAAGAAAATCCTGTCCATAGACATTTTTAAAATATTCAGTGCCTATGTTTCCCAGTCCGACTGCAAATACGTCTGCTGTTTTTCTGGTCTTTTTTACCTCTTCCTTCATTTCCTGCGGACTTCCATAACCATCTGACAACACGAACACAAATTTATGTTCGCTGTTTACGCGGTTTATAATTTCTCTTGCAAATTTAATTGCAAGGGCATCATTCGTGCCGCCTGTTGCCCGCATCTTGATGAGACTTGAAAGCTGTTCTTTTGAGTGCTTCCAAGGCACAAACTGCTTTGGTTCTCTCGTAAATCCCATAATGTAAACAGGGATTTTCATTTTTTCACACGCTTCTGCAATGACAACAGCTGCACATACAGCATTTTGTATGTTGTTAAAGTCGTTCATGCTGCCAGAATTATCAACGGCAAGCAGAACCGCCATGTCAGCCCTGTCTGCGGGCACGCGTTTCTTGTTGAACACCTTTGCAGTTTTTCCAATACTGCCTCTCATCACGTCGTATCTTCCTGATGTGAAAGGGACATATTCGTCCGTGTCCTCCTCGAAAAGACGTTTTAAAGAATTGGCCAGATAATTAATATCTGAACTTAATGCATTTTTTACCTTCGCGTACTGAACAACAGACACTGGATCTGCACTTACAGTATGATTTTTTATCTGCATTTTTTTGCAGACTTTTTCAGAATCTGAAAAGTCATCCTGCAATTTTCCTGATTCAGAGTCGGCTTTCTTTGCATTCTCCGACATTTTTTTCATGTCAGGTTTAATTTCTTCATCGGCCTTTTTGTCAGCCTCTTCCTTTGAAGCTTCAATACGTTTCAAAATGTCATCAGCCGCCTTCTCATCATCATTTTCAAGAGCTTCTGCAAGTTCTTTTGCTGCAGTTTTCCGCCTGTTTTCTGCATCGTTGTTATTCGAATTCTGTCCTGACTGTTTTTTGCCAGAACCGGCTATATTAATCTGCCCATCTTCGTTATCATCCTCATCGGGATTAAGTCCACAGTCAGCATTAGCTGAGCCGTTTCCCGCTGCATTCTCTTTTGAAAGTCTTTTAAGCAGCTCTTTTAACTTCTGCTCAAATTCTTTTACACTCTTGAACTCTTTTTCCCACAGGGGACGTGATGCTTCCATGCACTCTACTGCAATGTCAAGACGCTCCTTATTATTGAATGTCCTGATACCTTTGTAATACAGCGGAGCGAGTTTTTCGAAATACTCTTTTGCCTCGTCATGGGTAAAACTGCCCTTTACAAGACCCATGTCACCAAACTGTATCAACGCATTCATAAGCTGGGTAAATGGTGTTGTTTCACCTTCGTCTATCGACGGACTTTTTTTATAAATCTCCCTGATTGTAAATCTGAGGGCATCCACAAGCCCTTCGCCAAGCCTTGAATCAGCAAAATATTCAATTGCCGGATCTTCAAGGGTATTTGAGAAGAGTCTGTAAACATGGCGCTCAACCCCGCTTTTAAGACTGTACATCAGTTTAATGTCATACTTGAAATTAGTAAAACACTGATGCAGCAGCTCATGTGCAAACACCCCCTTGCGGAAGTACACCGTTTCTGCATGGGTAAGACCTTTGTAGTATTCGTGCTCCCACGCGATAAATACAGTTTTACTTACGCCATCTGTATGTCCAAGCTTGTCTCCGCTATGGAGAAAGCTTACCTTAAGAGGCTTTTGCAGGACCATAAAAGCATCCCGCTCAAGCATCTTTTTCTCTTTTTCTTCACTCATTGTTCCTCCTTCGCCCCGCCATAAGACGGGGCTTTTTTTTCTAAATCTTAAGAGGCCTTACACTGTTTCTTATTGTTGCTGAGATTTCCCTTGCAAGCGCAAGATCCTGTCTGGCTATAGAGCCAATCATTGTATCATCAACAGCATCGAAACAGTCATCACCCTCTTCCATGTTTTCAAGTGTTCCCATGCAGGTACGCAGTGACAGGCCTGCAATAACATCATTTCTGTCGCACTCGCAGTCAGTATCCGGGTCTGATAACAGGGCAATAATGTTTGTATAAACATCGTAAACCCATGTGCAGGCCTTCTTGCTGAGTGACGTACCCGCTTCAAGGACTTCGATAAGAGAATCCCTTGTCGGATCGTTTAAGGTGTATGTCTGTCTGAAACGATTTGCAAAAGCTGCATTAAGCGGCTTTGAGCCTGCTGTTCCGACATTCATTGTGCCTATTACGACACACAGGGGATGTCTTCTTACATCCTTGTAACCATTCTCCTTAATGATGAAAGGATATTCAATTGCCTGTCCAAGTCCGCCCATAAGGACAGAAGGATTTGCAAGATTTACCTCCTCAAGAACGATGATTCCACCATTCTTGTACGCATCAAGGAAGTTTGTACTGCAGAACTGCGGCTTGCCGTCTACAATTGTCGTAATACCAGAGAACTCTGTCTCATCAGTATTGTGGCTTATTGCAGTTGTATATACCGGAAGTCCTGTTGCAGCTGAGAGTGCGTAAGCTAGTGTTGTTTTTCCGGTACCCGGTTTTCCAACCATAAGTGCATTTATGTAGTCGTTTCCAATTACATCCATGTACTGCACACCTTCTACCTGTCTTTCAAGCACTTTATCAAGTCTGTGCTTGATTTTCTTTGTCAGACTTTCAAATTGCTGGCTGCTGACAAAAGTATCAAGGAATGACGCAGGCTGGATATGCATTTTCTGCTCATCTGACCAGTCATACCTGATCTGGAATTTTCCAGCTTTTGCATTCTTTAAAAATTCCTTGCCATTACTGCTCTTCTTAGTCTTTGGCTTTTCCTTCTGAAGAGAAGGCTCTGCCTGAAGCTTTACTGAATCAGGCACCAGATCAAACATACTGTGGGTTGTTAACAGCCCGGTGTTGTATGCTGTCTTTACCTCTTCCATGGTAAGACTTCCGCTTTCAAGTTCTATCTGCGAATCCTTTATCATGTAATAATAAATAATGTCGCAGAAAAGATTTGAAAGTAGTTTTGTATTTTCCGGAGAAGATGTGGCACCTCCAGTCATTGTTCTAACAAGGTTAGCAAAAGTGTCCCCAAGCTCGCTAGGTGAGACAAGATTTCTCACACTTTTTGCCATTGCGAGCGCGGCAACTGCCACCCACAAATCTTTTTTCACACAGTCAAATGTACTGCGTATGCCAATCGTTCTGTCAGACTTGAGACAAGCCTGTATAAAATTTCCGTGACTTTCGATCATCACTAGCGGCGAGTTTTCAGCCTCATAAAATGAGATTTCATTCATTCTTCCAAACAGTCTTATTACAGCTGTTATTTTTGCTGCAGCCGTTGCAGACTGCGCGGGACGCTCCATTGCGAAGCACTGCGGGTTGTTGGAGTACTCATTCACTCCCGTCTCAATCTTTGTTCCGCCTATGATATAGCTGCCTTTTATTTTAAAAAGGTCAGTTGCTTTTAAAATTTCCTTTGCCATTTTTTTCCTCCATTCTTCTTTTTATACAAAGAGTATGTTTGTTTTTTTGTTTTTGGCATCATGTAGTAAAAAAGACCAGAAATAAATTCTGGTCTTTCGATGAGTCTGCATCAGATTTCGATGGATTCTGCTGCGTCTCTTATTTTCTTTTTTATTCTCTTGACAGTATCTTCCACAATCTGTTTTGGCTTTCCAGCAACTTCAGCAGCTTTGTCATATGCACTGCTGTATCCTTTTTTTGCTGTTTCAGCAGCTTTATTATAAGCTGTTTTTGCCTTCTCAACAGTTTCAATCGGCTGGGTGCGCTGCTCATAAAAGGCATTTGCAACACATTCTCTTGTGCTGTTTGTAATTGCAATTCCATAATCTGTATTGCGCGCAAGCTCATCCCTGATTGCCTGTGTTCCCCTAAAAAGTTCAATCTCTCCAGTTTCAAGGTTTTTCTTTTTAAGCGTAAACTGATGGCCATTTTTTGCAGCCTTAAGCTGATACATTGTGTTGGTATCATAATCCTTAAATGTCGTCATAAGGGTTTTGTTCATTGTCTTTGCAGCGTTTGCCATAAGAGACAACGGATCTTTATCCGGAATGTTTAAAGTGCCATTCATTGCCTGTTTATATGCCTCATCTGCACTTTTATCCTCAAACCTGCATGTTATCATATGTACTCTTGCATCTTCAACCGAAAATCCACTCTTTGAATAGAACTGTCCGGCAATGGCCTGAAGGTCTTCAACCTTTGCTCCTGTGTTGTACTCATCTACAATAAAACGCTTCTGTGCAGCAGTTATTCCCATTGCAAGCTTTTCGTTTCCAAGAATTTCAGTTACATGATCTGTAAGGGTAAAATCCATCCTGTTTGTCTGCATAAGCTCCTCATGCGTTGCAGCAGTCTGGTCTTCCAACGCAACCCTGTTTGCAGAAAGAATTGCTTCGGACAAATCCTTTCCTTCGTACTTTGCAAGCATGTTCGGATTAAATCTTCCATCTGATGCTATGTATGCACCAAGCATCATATTCGCCTCTTCAACAGTAAAGCTCTTATGTGCAGCCATTGAGAAGTCATGCGGAAGCTTTTTCTCGCTCTCTGTGAATTTATTAAATTCTGTCTGTTTGAGATATTTCAGGTCTGAAACTTCTGTCTGTATGCGGTAGTCATTTATAGCTCTGTCGCTTTTTTCTATTTTGCGGTTTAAAAGATTTTTCTTTTCAACCATGCTGCTGTATTTACGGGCATACGCCTTCTGGATAAGTTCAAGACCCTTTATTTTCATATCAATTGCAAAGGTACCAAGATGACCTATTTCTTTTTCTTTTGCCGAAAGCTGCAGGTCTGTGATTTTTTCGTTACATCTTGCAATAGTCTGTACTGTCTCGTCCATTTTTGCTGTAAGTGATGCGCAGTGGATTTTCTGAATCTTATTCATAAGAGGTGAGACATCTTTCATTCTTACAGCCTCTTCTTTTACATTGCCTGCCATCCACTTGAATTTAAGACCAAGTTTTTCTGATGTTTTAAGCTGGTACATAAAATCACTATCATATTTAATCAAAGAATCACATTCTTTACGGTCTGCTGGCAGTTCGCGGATATCTTTTATGCAGGCTTCGAACTTCTTAAGAAATTCATTGTCCTTATCAACGCCTTCTATCTCCGCAGACAGACGTTCATCCTGTCTTTCTGATATAAGCTTGTAGGCTTCAGTCTCCTTTTCTTCTTCCGGCATGCTTTTTGGCAGAGTTTCCTTTACTTTATTCACATATTCCGTAAAAGCTTCCATATCCTCTCCGGCAAGTCTCTCATAATCTTCTTTTGTGAAGCTGAAATCCTCAGAATAAGCAAATCCCGCCTTCTGCTCTTCAATTCTCTTTTCATCAAGCTTGTCCATCATGTCTGACATTGAATTTTCAAGTGCATCAAGTCCATTCTGTCTTTCCTGTTTGAACATACTGGTATAAATTTCACTTGCTTCCGGCTGACTGATGCTGTTTACAAGTTTTTCTTTATCGGCAATATTAAGATTATCAGAAACGATAAGCTCACTGTATCGGCCAAACTCACGCACAGGGAAGTGTCCTGGCTGTGACTGTTCTGCAAGGGCATTTGCTGCTTTTACAAGGCAGTCTCCCAGCTCTGAATTGCCGCTTTCATAGACTGCAGCTATTGCGCTTACCATGTAAGCACCATTTGTCATGCTATGTGCTGTCGATGAGGCAAATTTCTGCGATTCAAAATTTTCCACAAACTCTTTTGTATGTGGAACATCCGGGTTTTCATATCGTCCTGCAAAATTCAACGCTTCCATCGTCTTTCTGCTGAGCGAAGCTTTTACACCATTTGCCTTGTAAAATGCCACAACATCCTTTCTTACGTCGCGTATATTTGCATTTGGCTCATTAAATGGAAGGTCTTTTTCCATTTCTGAAATCCAGAAATCCATCGGAGGCATAGCCGCCCCACCCTCCTTTGCGATGTTGTCAAGATAGTTATACAAAGCCTTAATATCCCCGTTTTGCGGAAGTGCAAACAGTTCATCAAGGCGGTATTTCTGATCAAGCACATCTGAAAAGTTCTCGTTCATTATTTTCCTCCTGAATATAAGATTATCTATTGATAAACATAGTATGTTTTTTTATTTTTTTCTGAAATTTCAGCTGCAATATGGTAAAATCTTATATGGAAGGCTATTTGTGTTTTTGGATTCTGACATACTATATATGGAAATATAAACAATAAGAGAAATTAACATACAAAAAAGTAGAAAAATAGAGGTATAATAATATGAGCAAAAAGGATATAAACAAAGAAGCTGAGAAGCAGGGCAGAAGGAATGATGATGCCTTGAAATTTATCAGGGTTATAGACCGCATACTGCTTATTAATAATGACAAAAGAGAACTTACTGAAGCCGAAAAGAAAAGAGGTATGGGCGACTGGCTTGAAACTCCGGAAGGATTAAAGAAAAACTACGGCCGCCTGCTGCTGTCACTTATGCTTTCAAATGCTGTGCTTGAGATACTCTACCGCATGAAATTCTGGAAGCTTTACATATTTGGCTTTATAGCACTGTTCGGCGGTGGCGTTTTATGGGCAGTCACGGGTATTAAATTCATTTTTATCATAGGCGCTGTAATCATAGGATACAGTCTTCTCGAGGGGCTCGTCGTTGGAAACCTCACAATACAGGATACTTATACAAATTCTGTTGTTAAATATTCAAGGCCTGATTACGTAATTGACATGATCAACCGAGGCAAGGAACTCAAGGAACATAATAGGCAGCTTTACAAAGAGGTTCTCACAAATGCCAATGTCCCAAGATCTGTTAAAGCCAGACCAATAATGTATCAAAACATGTCATCAGAGGAAGCAAAGAAGGTTTACAAGAACCTTGTCAGAATGTATCATCCGGACAACAACAAAAATCCGCATGCAGCAGAAGCTCTTGATGAGATTAAAAAGGAATATGAAGAATATGCTGAATACACAAAGTGGATGGAAGATCATGGATATGAATTGTTCGCTTCCTTTCCTGAACCTCAACATTATGAGGACATTGAAAACATGATTTTTTAAAATAAGCACCGGCAAAAACCGGTGCTTTCTTATATTCTTCTCTGCGGGCGCATCTGCCACAAATCATTTATTTTATACAATATTTCATATCCGACACTCGGTATAAATAATAAAGCCACGATTTCGAGTGCTGCAAGGAGCACAAATATTGCAATTATTGTAATCACAACAGAAGCAAATTTACTAACCTGTTTTCCGCCTGCCCCAATGACATCGGCGACGGCCTTGCCAGCCTGAAGAGCTTCCTTCGTTACTTCCGGTTCATCATCCTCAAACCCGCTCTGGCTTTCTTCTATTCTATCTCTGAACATGTCAGCCATTCCATTCGAATGTATTTTCTCTACCTCTCTATTCTTCCCCGGCATCCTTTTCACCTTCCTTTTTCTTTCCGAACCTAAGCTTTTCTTTCAGGCTATCGAAAAAGCCCTGTTTTTCAGGCTCATCATATTCCTCACCATGTTCTGGCTCTGTATATTCATCCAGAACTTTTAATATATAATCTTCATACTCTCTGTTATCCGGCATGAATGGATTTATTACAAACGGCATTGAATATACCTTATTAGGTTTTACGATTTTCTTTACCGGCTCAAGCTTTGCATCTTCAAGATACGGAATAAGGTATACCGACGTATGGTACTTGTCAACAATGAAATCATCATAAAAATCCTCAAGTTTTCCAAGATTCCAGTCAATACCGCTTGCCATGATATACTTGTTCTGCATTCTAATAAACTCTTTCATTGACTCACGTCTTCTGCTGTAACAGCCAAAATCAACAATAACAAAGTCGTAATCATCCTTGTACATTGTGGTAAATGTAAGATAATCCATTTCAAAATATACGTCAACATTGCCGAGCGGATAATTGTTGGTTTCTATCTCCCGGCCAAGTATCCACTCCCCAAGGTTTCGCATTGTTCCAGAACCGTTAATTTCAACAACCGCAACTTTTTTACCTGTATTTTTAGCCAGAACCTGTGCCATAAACATAACGGTATGTGTTGTTCCGATTCCACGTTCTATGCCGATAACTGCAATTTCCTTTGTGTTGATTGCTCTTGCTGTTCCATCAGTGTCAACACGATAATCAAGCACTTCATTATTATCCTTGACATCCGGATCACTCGCGGAATGTGTGGCCGTCTCCTTATTAATAAACGAGCTTTCACCGCTATATGTTCTTTTTGGTGCATCCTTTTTGCTGTCTGGTTCCTCAGTACTTCCATAACTAGCAATTTTCTGCTGCAAAATTTCAAACTCACTGTTCTTCTGTTCATCTACTGCAATCTCTTTATCAGGGTTGAACCCCTCTGAGAAGTCCGTCTTGTTAATTATCTTGTCGTACTCTTCATCATTCATTGCAGACTTTACAGTTGCGATGTCAATATCATAGCTTGTTTCATCAAGGCTTATTCTTATAATATCGTCATCTTCTATGCATATAAATGGTATTCCAGCTCTTAAAAGCTCCACAAAAGCCAGATTTCTCAGATGGACTGCATCCTTATACTTCTGCATTTCAGCCGGATTTGTGTCTTTAGTCTTTTCTTTTTTCTTTCTTATTTCATCAGCATCACTTAAAAAACGCATCCATTTAAAGGCTTTAACTACTGCCATATTCTTTATTTGTCCCCTTTCAAATAATAATAATTGATTGTATTATTAAGTCCACACCATTCCAACGGCACGTCAGATGTATCCTTTGTCTCTTTTTCTTTCGACATGTCAGGAATTTCAATATCGTCCTTAAGTTTATTAAAAGTGAATGATACACTGCCGTTTATCTCTGTTACCATATTTCCGAGAGAATCATCATCTGTGACATAATCGCCAACATTCATCTGGTCATATGCATCCGTTATCTCGCCTGACTGTGTTCCATCATCCTTTATCTTCATTTTGTTGTACATATCATCTGCTGACGCAGTATTTTTAGCATCTATTTTAATTTCACCTGAAACGGGTGTCCCAGCGTCAAAGGTGACGGATATTGTACCTGTCAGTTTTTTTACATCGTTCATTCCATACAGTACATACAGCTGGTCTTTTATCTTACTATTTCGCAGTTTTGTGAAGTCAAGCTTTCCGGTAAGTATAGTCTTATCGCCTTTTTCCTTAATTTTTCCATCTGAAAAAGCTTTTAAAAACGCGCTCTCAGGTATCTGTTTTAAACTGATTAACACCTGCTGCGGCGAGTCGGCTTCTGCCTTCATTATGTTTTTATCTGATACTTTTTTCCATGTAAATTCATCACCAATGCCATAATAGACTTTCTTTCCGTTTGTGTAAATCTGTACGCTTGTATCTTCATATTTGTCATTTCCAAGAACAGAACTCATATCGCCGTTTAAAGTAAGTTTAATGTTCTTGTTGGTGCCATCAGAATCAATCGTTCCATTAGTAGTGAGCGTTGTGCTAAGAGGCAGTGAAAATTTTTCAAACGTACATGTAATATCTGTCTTGCCGTCAACCTCCATTGAATAAGCGCCATCATTTATATATTCATAAGCCTTTTTAGCCAAATTACCCGGGCTGTTATTGTTTCTTAAATTTTTTATGCCGACTATCATTACTGCAAGTACAATTACTACACCTCCAGTTATAAGACCCCTGCGTATTTTCCTTTGTTTTTCGTCATCCAAAAGCACATTTTTGATGCTTTCCTTTACGTCTGCAGCTTTAACCATATTTTTTAAAATCCTTTCTAATTTTGTGTAAAACTTAGTGAGCTGTACGCATCAACATTGTCAATTTTTATTTTACTCAATGTGTCGCATGAGTATGACTCTCCAACCTTAAGTGTTACCTTATTACCCGCTGCATCCTTGAAGTCAACTGACTTAACGTCTTCATATGTTGACTCATCACTGCTTTCATTTGAATCCTTAATACCTGTTGCTGCTGCAAGTTTCCATGTTTTTGCTGAATCTTTAACACTAAGAGATTTGTCCTGATAGTTATGGAATGTAGTCGATTTTCCGTAGGCTGCTCCTGTTTCAGGATCTGTATCTGTCCACGTATAGTTCACCGTTACAAATCCATTCAGGTTCTTTGATTGTTCCATAACAATGGTTTTTGTTGATGTTAAAGTTCCCTTTTTACCATTAAGATGATTATATGTTAATGTCGCTTTTGCGCTTAAAAGCTTTTTCTGCACATCAACATCAAGAACTTCAACAGTTGCGTCTGATTTTGAATCAATTTCCTGCAAAAACAGCTGTGTAAAAACTGACACAAGTTCATCGTTTGTCTTTGGAATGTAGTTACGGTCTGAATCAAGTGTCTCCAGTGCATTTTTCATAGATGTATTAAGTGCATTGTCAAGCTCCGTCTGTCTTGCGTTTCGTCCGAAAACAGTAGAACCTACAAGTATGATCATCAGCAAGAACACAACCGAACAAATTCCGATTACCATATTTCGCATTATTTCACCTCTTCCTTATTCTGAAAATGGGATAGATATTGTTTTTTCTATTACATTCTTTGTATTTGTTTCCTGAATTTTAGCTGTAAAATTATATGTTCCCGGATTAAAGCAAGCGATCAGATCCTTATCTTCATCATACAAAATCTTTTCAGGAATATCATCACTTAAGTTTTCCACCTTATCTGACAGAAGCACATTCTTACCATTTGAATCGGTGATAGCTGAAACGTAAACCCTGAACTTTTTCTGGTCACTGCCTGTCTGGCTGACATATCCGCTTCCAGTTCTTATAAGCCATTTTTTTGATGATCTGTCATATTTATAATCACTTTTTTCGTACCTGATTGTTATAAAATCCTCAAAATTATACAGGTTTTTCCACGCACTGCTATTATCTACCATGGCAATCTTCTGTGTGCCGTCAACATAGTTTATGTTGAAGTCATCCGGCAAAGTTGTCATGACATCTCTTACTTTTGTAGTTGTATTCTGATTTACATGATCGCTTAATGTGTTGTATCTTGAATTGCCAAGAGCTGCAAGAATACCGTTTCGGCCGTTCATTTTTCCAGCAAAGAGAATAAAGATGAGAAATACTACAATTATTGCTGATAATGCAATTTCAAGTATATGCTCCATTATTTTATTCAAATGTTATCACTCCTTCCTAACCAAACATCCATGATGCTATCTTATCAAGCCATCCATTCATATATCCGCCTATTACAAGCGCTGCCATGATAGAGATGAATAAAAGCATTGGAAATATTTCAACAAGCATGTCCATAATCTCTTCAAATATATTTTTCAAGCCTTTTTCTCTCCTTTCTAATAAGATGTCAGTTTGCCATATGTAATACCAAGTACTATAATTATGCAGAGAAACACTATCAGGTAAACTATCATCTCACCTATACCTTCAAATAATTTTTTCATCTTTTGTTCCTCCTTTTAGTAAACTGTCATTGTTTTTTCATGAGTTCCCGATAATGCAGCAACACTTACTTTGTACTGATACTGAAGCTTTAATACAACATAATGACGCACACCGTGGTTATCATCCATGACGTCGTATGAAAGTGTGTATCCATCTTTCTTTGCCTGGTCTACTTCGGCATCCAGTACATCTGTTCTTAGATTTGCCGAGCTTACTTCATCCGCAACTCTTTGAATGTAGCTTTCCGCTGCAACAGCCTCATTATTTGCCCACAGTATACCCAGTCCTGAAAACAAGATCATTACCATAATCAAAATTCCTAATATTGTCTTAAAAACACTTTGCATCCTCTTATCTTCCTTTCTTCATTTTTCTGTCTTTACATTAAGTATGATTTATTTTTTCTCTAAAAAAACAGAGTGCTGTTTTGCACTCTGTTCTGTGTATAATTTAATCTCCATATGGATTTCTGTAATACATATACTTGCTAAGAATATACGTACTTCTTGACTGCTTTGTAATCTGGCTGCCTGAGCATTCCTGTATTTCCTGACCATCTACTAAATTATTTGTTGTGGTACATTCAATAAATCTGTCAATTACGCCTGCGCCGTCGCCGGTGTCAAATTTTCCTCCGTATATTACTACATGATTGTTCGATGTTGTAGAACCTCCGGCTTCAGCATTTTTTACAACAATGTCCCCTGGCTTCAAAGCGCCTTTGCTTGTAGCTTTTCCAAAATGAGCAAAGTCACAGGCACCCTGAGCTGTATATCCAGTATCTCCAGAATGATGGAATACTCCACCCTGATTGGTAACAAACGATACGAATCCCGAACAGTCAACACCACCACTGTTTCCAACTGTCGCCGCTGCTGTCTCTTTACTTGGATACGAACCATGACCACCTGCGTAGACATAAACGAAGCGTCCCACATACTGAAGACCCGCTCTTATTACCGACTCTCTCTGCGCCGACAGACTGCCGCCATTGCTGGCCTTTATCTGATTAATGTAGTCATCAATTTTAGCTGATGAAAGCACTGGATAAGTATTTCCCGGGAAAATAACGCCCATATCTTCATATGCAGAATCGTCCATTTCATACCATGCCTTTGCGCTTTCTCCGGTATCATTTAATGTACCGTCACTATTGTGGAAGCCCTTCCATGTTTTTTCTTTCCATGGGCATTTTTCTGTTGAATGGGATTTTTGCCACTCAAAATCTATTTTGTCACCTTTTTTTAATATTTCTTCAAAGCTTGTGTCAACAACATAGTCAACACTTACGGTCAGTTTTTTCCCTGTGTCAGAGTAAAACAGACGGTCGCCTTTTTGCAGTGACTTGTATTTTTTTGCATCAGTTCCCGTTACTTCATTTCCGTTACAAGGCATAATATCAGCGTCATCATAACCATACCAGCCAAACTTGGTACTGGTGTCATCCTCTGTTTTTATTTCAATATTTACATGACCTTTATTGAGCATCCACATCATCAGGTAATTACACCAGTCTTCATAATACTGTTTATCCGTTACAGTATTATGTGTACCTGCAGAAGCAGCCGCGCATACCGCTTTGTAAAGCTGGTTAGGGCTTACAATGTTTCCATTTTCATCCTGAAATTTAAGGCTGATTTCTGGATCCGGTGCTTTAAATGAAGGGTATACTCTGTATATTCCATTTACATATTTGGGTACTTGATACGCGCCTGCAAGCTTACCATCGCTGTTTGCCGGACCATAAACAGTTTCATAAGAATAAATTCCTGTCGGTTCGTAAGTTATTATTGTCTTTGATTTTGGAGTTCCAATCGGAGCGCCTCCTGACACTTCTATTGTCCATCTTTTTAACTCTAACGTTGCAAGTTCTTTACCCTTTACCAGAAAATAGCTATTTTTATTAAACTTTCCTTCAGGAGTATAGCTTTTTGCATCTTCGCTTATGGCTGCCGGGGTTTTGCATGATGACACAAAATCTGGGTTTCCTTCGTCAGTGGTGCATAAATCTTTATAATAAATTTTTATATTCTTTTTTTTATTTTTTTCAGTATCTTTCTTCTTGTATTTTTCAAGCTTGTCTGTTTTGACCATTAAAGTTTTTGACACATTATCTGTTTTGGTATATTCTGTCCAGTTTTCTTCTGTTTTAATAGTCTGTATACGTTCTGCACATCCGGTATATTCTATATTTAAACCATCTGTTGTCATGTTAGCAACACCATTCATCGCACTCGAAAGACCTATGGTTGAAAGACCGCCGTCCAGATGGCTTCCATTGTAAGTGACATTTACAGATTCAGGCTTAACGCCCGATCCTCCACTTCCATCTCTCAGGTCGTCTTCAACACTTGTCTGTATTTTGTACATGTCCGAGACAACTTGCTGCATAAGTGCCGGTTCGTCAGTCTTTGAATTACTGCTTGTGGTTGAGCCCTGCGCTGAGACTACACTCATAAATGCAGTCGGCACACACGTTATAAGCACAATTAAAAGCATAATTCCAAGAGCTGCATACCTGAGTTTTGTTGTAACGCTTTTTATCATGTTATTAATCTTGTTTTTAATATTGCTTTTTACACGTATTCTCGCTCTGTTTACAGCACCTATTCTGCCTGTAACTCTTCTTGTTCCTTGAATGAACCGATTGTTCCCAATTCTTGTTCCAAGCCGTGAAAAGCCGGCGCTTATACCTTGGCCTACGCCTGTTACTCTGTTTGCCATTCCAGAAACTGCACGCCCGGCTTTTGAATTAACAACTCTTGCACGTCCACCGTTCAAACCTCCTACAACACGCACTCTTGCACTGTTTAAACCGGTTTTTGCTCTTACAACAGCCCTGCCTGCCGCCTGTCCTGCGGATGTTCTTCCCACAATTCTGACTGTGGTTCTTTCTGCTGCTTTAGCACCTTTTCCAACGACTTTTGCAGAGCCTTTACCAACCATTTTGGCTTTTCCGGTAAGAGATGATGATGAAAAATCCCCAACAACCTGTCCAAATTTTCCAAGCTTGTCACTTCCAACCATTCTTGCAGTGCCAGATGCAATTTTGCCTACCGTAGCAGTGGGTGCGCTGAGTGCAATATTTGCACCTTTTCCTGTAATTCTGCCAGTAGTTTTTGCCATCCTTGCTCCCTGTACAACGTCAGCCTGCATGAAAGTATTATCAATAGCGGCATTTAAGAGGTTATAACCCTGTCTTGAATTAATTTCATTTCTGGCTTTTAACAGGTCAGCCCTTTCTGATAACAGCTTAAGCTGATCATTTGTCAGTCGCTGCCCATTAAACGCACCCGTTTTTAACATCTGGTTAATTTTGCTGACATCAAGATTTGCGACATTGACAGCAAGCATGTTAAGAGACCGTTCGTTTAAAGCCAGTTTGTTCTGGATATCTTTCTTGATTCCAACTCCCTTTGTTCGTTCAAATCCATACGCCTTCAGAGCATCTGCTGCCTGCCTATTCCCCGAACCTCGGAATGTGTTTCTGACTGTTTTTAACTTTTTATATCCCTGATAAGCATCTGACTGCTTAAACGTCACTTTTACAGGAGCTGTTATATCAACTGGCATCATCCCTGGTTTTGGATTGATTACTGTATTTGGATTATGGTTAATATCCATTGTATCAGGTTCTGTACCATCTGTTATTCCAAACCTGTTATTTTCCAGCGCTGGATTTTCTGTTCGAGAATTTCCACCAATACCTCCGCCTTTGGTTTTAGCACCTGCCATCATATTTCCATTAACAGCTCCGCTTGGCGCATTCACCTTTCCGGCATTATAGCCCATCTGTACCCGTGGTGCTCTTGGCGTTGTACCGCCCACATCTTCGCCCACATGAATCCTATTTGGTGAAGATATTCTTTGTGAAACTGCATTTAACTGTGCTGTAACGCGCTCGGCCTGCTTACGACTCATCATATCATTATAATATGAAGCCATCTCAGCTTTCTTTTCATCTGCCGCATCGACCATAACAATTCCGTTTGGTGTTTGGACAGCAACTTTATGAGCGGCGTATCTTTCACTTGCAGATTTATTGATTTCACCGCTTACACTTCCACCTCCACGGACACTCTGCGCTGAAGATGTTCTCTGTGGCATTTCATATGAGGATGTTTCGGTACGTGCAAGTCTCTGCCCCTCTGAAGACATGGCATTTAAGCGGCTATTGTCTATCGTAGGATTTGCATATCCGTTTCCCGCGCCATATACCGGCATGTGATTTTCAGTCCCTGGCGAAACTCGTGACGATGGTCCCGCGCTGTCAGTTGTTCTTACACTGCCTGCATACTGGCTGTTGTTGCTATAAGACTGTTCTGATGGATTTTCGTTATAAGACTGCTGCCTTGGCGTACTTTCACTGCTGTTACGGCTAAAACCTGCATCATATACATTGTAATTTCGCTGAAAATGGAGCTGTTCTGAATTTCTTCCGGTTCTTTCCCGCTCCTGCTGATAATCTCTTATTCGCTGTTCCTGCTGTCTGTTATCAGCTTTTCTGTCCCTTGCATTATCATATGCGTCAAGTATGGAATTTGCAACTTCATTTCCGGCAGTCTGCTTAAAACGTTCAAGCGGAAGCTCATTTCGTCTTTCATGCCTAAAGTTGTTAATATTGTTATCGTTAGCCATATTTGCCTTTTTTGCCATAATTATTTTCCTTTCTGTACTGCATTATTTCGCAATACTCTTTTCTCAATTCTCATATTTTTCTAAGTATGTTTTTTATTTCTCAAAAGAAAATACCCCTCAAAAAGAGGGGTATTTCCTAAAATATTGGTCTTATTGGTGCAGCTAAGAATCTTAATTCTCGTCTGGCATATTCGGCATGTCAGAGTTAACAAAGTCCTCAAAATTCCCTGCAGCTTCAAAATCTTCAGGACTAAGCTCAAACTTATTCTCGCTGTTTCTCTCTTCTGCAAACATCGCGTCATTTTCAGCCTGCTCCCTGACGAGCTTAGCTCTGTATTCGGAGGCTCTTTTGATTGTTTCTTCAGAATACGTTCCGACATTCACCGGACTGTTCTTTTTTCTTATTACAATTATAATTCCTGACACAGCGATACCTACAATACAGATAATGTTCATTATTGTTATGAAAAGTTCCATCTTGTTCACCATCGGCCGCCCGAAGAAAGCGGCCTCTCCTTTCTGCTAAGCAAACTGTGCATCCTTTACATCGTGTGATGTTGTCATTAATGCATACAGTTTTGTGTTCTTCGGAAAATCAAACTCAAACGGAAGTACAATTTTACCCGTATAAATGAGTCCATGTCCTTTCGCGTTATTTGTAATATACTTAAGCTGCGCATCACTAAGCTTAAGAAGTATCTGCAGATTATCTCTGTCCATTTTTTCCTCTGAAAGCATGATAATAAATGATGTAGTATTTAAAATATTACGTGTAGCATCATCTCTTAACAAGTCTTCAGTATTCTGCATGATTCCACATGGGCATCCAAGCCATTTTCTCGCCATCTTCCATATCATAACAAGGAAATCTGTTATTTTTCTGTTATGAAGAAGAAGATGGAACTCATCAATGTAGAAATATGTATATACATGCTTCTTTGAGTTATCAATCATTCGGTTCCACACATCATTAAGACACACATGAAGTCCCAGCTCTTTCATTCCTGAGCCAAGCTTCTTTGTGTCATACACAACAAAGCGCTCATTTTTTATATCAACGTTAGTCCTGTGTGCGAATGTGTGATACGAACCATATACATACATCTCCATCTGTCCCGCAATCTGTTCTGCCATGTAATCTCCGTGGTCCTCAGCGTCCCTTAACAGCTCCTGATACAAATCTGCAAGAGTCGGTGCAACACTTATGTCATTTGTTACACCTTTATCTCTCAATGCGTCGAGGTATCTTGTATATATTCTTCTGACGCATCTGTCAACAGCCGAACGACCGTTATCAATAATTGCTGGATTACTTACCATAATTGACAACATTCCAAGAACGAAGTCGGTTTTTGCAGCAATTGGATCCTCGTCATAATTAATGTCCATATCAAGCGGATTAATATGCGTCTGTGATGTAGGGGAAATATCTATTACTTTGCCGTGCAGATTATTTGCAAGCGGATAATACTCTCCCTGTGGATCAATGACAAACACCTGGGCATCCTTCTTATTAAGCAGCACTGATACAATCTCTATCTTTGTCGTGAAAGACTTACCTGTACCGGGTTTGCCGAATATAAGTGCATTGTAGTTGTTTCCAGACAGCCTGTCGTATAAAATCATATTCTGCGTCGTGGAGTTGAGTCCATAGAATATTGCATTATCCTGATTCAGTTCCTGCGATGTAAACGGAATAAACACGCTTGCATTTTCAGTTGTGTACTGCCTGTCAATCTCAAGTGTTTCGTCAACACATAACGGGAGTGTTGAATTAAATCCTGCTTCCATCTGGTCCTTAAGCGGTTTGATTGGCGTCTGGTGTGTCGAACCGACGGTTATAAGCTGCGTTTCATTTGTCTTAAGCTGTTCTTCGCTTGGCGCAAACAGCGTTATTGTAAATGACATAAAAAACAGCTTCTGGCTGCTTGACAACACATCATCCATAAGTGCTTTCGCATGCTCATATGCCTTTTCAAGCTCTGGAGGGATAAAAGCACCCATGCCCTGCTCTGCATTTGCCTTCTGCTTTGCTGCTACCTGACCTTCAATTGATGCAAGCTGCGATCTTACCGCGCTTACAGTTTCTTCAGGATCCGAAGGCTCAAATTTCATGCTTACAAGCATGCTGCATGGAATATCTGTAATATCAGATAAAAAGCTCGTAGTCATACGCGATGGCATCTTTTTTACGAAGTAACTCTTTGCATACATATCTCCAATCATGTAACTGCTCGGTCTTCTATAATCAATGCTGCTCGGTCCAATAATATCCTTCGTAATAAGTCCGGTTTCCGCCAGATTGTCAAACGAGAAGAATTCACTGTTTCCAATAAATGGTTCGACATTTTCATCCTGATTGTATATAGTGTATAAATGTGCAAGTCTTTCAGTTGTGGACATTCTTTTCATTGATGTTTCCGTAAGCTTGCCAAGGTATTTATCTACATTTGACTCTATCTTTTCAAGACGATTTTTTGCATTTTCATAGCTGACATCTTCAATGCTTACTACAAGATACTTTGACTGTTCAATGGAACTTTTTCCAGTTGCGGTCATCTTAATCTGAATTGCATTCATCTCCTGCCTGTAAACATTAAGACCATCCTGCTGTGGTGCCATTCTGATTTTTTTAAGGACATCTTCTCGGCTGATGAAATGATTCTGCAAAAGGATCTGCCATTTTACGTCTTTATCAAACGAATTTAAAAATGTCATATAATCACTAAATATTTCCATCTGTGACTCATCTGTCGCAATCTGAAAATTTACGTCCTCAAGTTTAAATTCTATTGTGAAATCCCCCGGCCTTGTCTCTATAATACCATCGTTAAAGACATGTATGTATGGAATAGAGTCCTGCACTGTTTTGGGCAGAGATTCAATTTTACATGACTTTAACAGTTTACCCAAAGGAGTTTCTTTTGTCGCTGTCTTTTTCTTACCCACTGAATAAGCCTCCTAATTATAATATTTTTCCTGACCATAATTTATATTTTTCTGCTCTTCTGCTTTCTTTTTCTTTTCATATGCTTTCAGCTCTTTTTTAGAAAGTTTTGAAGTGTACTCTTTTTCAGCCTGCTTCTTAGCATACTTAAACTGTTCTTTTACCGGCAGTTTTGTCTTATATAGACGTACTTTTGGTGTAAATACTGTTCTATATAAGACTTTTATGACATACTGCTCAAACGGCAGGTTTGACATTTTAATCCATCCACATGCCGCGATTATACCTGGCAGTACAAGACTTACTACAATAGCAGTGTCAAAATTCAACTTTGCAATTCCCATTGTTACATATAAAAATACAAAAAACAAAGGAGCTGCGACCGCCAGACAGACACATTGTCTTTTGGTAAAAGGCCCTAAAAACTCAGTCTGATATGATCTTATATCATCAAGCATCTGTACCTGTATCATATATCTGCCTCCTTATGCGCCAACAATGTCATTTGCCCAGCTTGTTGCCTTAAACATAACCATAAGTCCAGCAAGGTTTACACCAAGAAGATTTAAAATCAAGTCTATGCCGTTGGCATCAATTTCAAGCACTGCTTTTGATAATGTGCTGAGCACGATACATGTAACTATTACAATTGCTTCCTGAAGATAAACTCCAAGATATTTCTTAAGGTATCTGAATCCATGACTTCTGAGTCCTTCAATTCCAATATCTCCAACTGCGAACGGGATGAACGCGCGTCTTATCCCCAGTTCAATAATTATTGAATATGAGATAACTCTTGCCGCAATGCCTTCTATCCATGCAAATGCATATGGAATAATTAAAGCTATTGCAAATGAAAGCCATCCCCACCAACTGTCCGAATACCCCATAGCATCTCTTATATCATCAATGCTCTTGCTGGTTGTTGCCGCATCAACCTGCGCTTCACCTATCTGTTCAAGAACCAGTGTTCCAAGACTGTCGATGACTTCAATAATCTTATCAATATTCAGCACTACAAGAATTGCTATACATAATTCAAAAAAGTATCTGAGAACACAATCTGTCGGATCCTGGGCTTTTTGAATTTCTGTAATCATTTTTATGAGACCAAGTCCAAGCGCAAATGCGGCGCCGAATATTTTGAAAGATTTTACTATTGTCGCAAGGATGCTGCCATTTTCTGTAATTTTTGAATAATAGTCATGAGTAAAAATCCCATTTGCTACGTCGCCGACTCCTTTTGTTATCGTGTCAAACTCCGTATGTGCAAAATCTTCAAAATCCGCAAATGCAAACTGGCTTGCTGCAAATAATGAAAATGTGACAGCAAGAATAAAAAACATTGCCATTTTAAGATTCTGTTTGGAGAGTCTGACATCCTTAAACGCTATCTGCATTTTTGCCTCCTTAATACAACTATTGCCGGATTTCTCCGGCAATAATTATTAATTATTCATACTGTTTATGCTACTCCGACAGCACCAAGGATTGCGCCTACCATTGGCTTTAAAACAACGGCAATCGCTATAACCATGCCGCCGCCAGCGATCTCGTTTGTTGCTTTCTTCTTTGCAGGACCATCGCCATCTGAGTTCGCTGCTGCGTAATGAATAATACCCATTACAAGGAATACGCCTCCAAGAAGTCCTACGGGAAGTGCAAGATAGCCAAGAGCTGTTGTAAGGGCACTCGCACCGTCACATGATCCAACATTTGTCATTGCAGTTGTTCCGGCAGCTGTTGCAGCTGCTATAATTACTGAATCCGCTTTTGTCTTGATCTTACAAAAGCCTCGCTTTGCACGGGCGATACCGTTTGTCATTTTTTCTTTAATCATCGTTTTATTTTTCCTTTCTGTAAAATCAGCTTGTTGCTTAATTACGCCGTAAGTATGATTTTTTTTTCTATTTTTTTGAGCTATGACTCATTTTTTAAAATCCACTTGACATTCCAAATGCGAACTCCGCATCATCTTCGTCACTGTCAACAATTCCGGTTGTTGCAGCAAATTTTTCAGCTATTTCTTCTGCTGTCGAATCACTTGTAACACCTAACGATTTTGCCAGCTCTTCAAATGCTGCCTGCGTTTTTGGATTATCAGCATCGGACATGTCAGCTCCATCCACGTCATCAAGGTCTCTTTTTGCAAGGTTTTTGTTTGTCTCGTTGACAGATGCCATAGCTTCTGCTTCAGCCTTCTGCTGTGCTTCATATGCAGCATATTCAGCATCATAGCCCGGATTTAAGTCGCTATCGCTTAAGTTTGGCCTTTCGCTGCTGCCTGATGAATTCATGCTGCTTGCCGGAATGTCATTCATTGCTTCATCTACAAAATTCGACATACCGCTTGACTCATAATACGATGAACTTGAAGATGCAGCACTTGATGAAAATGTGCTTCTTGATTTTCCACTTCGCTTCTCCTGACTACTATCCTGTGACTGCGAAGACGACTTGTCCGGAACACTTGATGCGGCAAACATTGCAGCCTTATCCCTGTCATCGACTTTTTTCTTGATACGTCTGCTCTTGAATTTGCCTTTATACTTCATCGCTTCTTTGTAACACGGATGATTTGAAATCTCGTATTTCTGCTCATATATGTTGTTGCCGCCATATATCATTGCGATACACTCGTAATCTTTCATGCCGAGGACCTTGTCAGCTGGCATCAGCTCCTGCTTATCCTTCTGGAAGCTTTCCGAGCCGCCGTTGTTTCCACTGTTCCAGCTCTCTGAACGCGCAACGACTGTCTTATTTCCAAGTGTTTCAGATACCCACTTTGCTGTTTCCGGCGAGTTTGTACCAAGGAACAGCTTGATGTTGCAGTTATCAATGATTACGTTATATTCCTTCTCATACATGTTCTTTAACTGGTCAGGTGACTGAACAATGATTGAACAGTTAATGCGGTACTTACGGATTGTTGACAGCTTTTCACAGAATGTAGGGATTTTTCCTGTGTTGGCAAACTCATCAAGGATGAAATGGCAGTGTTCAGGAAGTCTCATGTCATCTCCCGGGCGAACCTGTGCATTCTTTTCCATGTCTTTAAGAAGCTTATGTATTCTCTTTTCTCCGTCGCTTCCGCCGCGCCATGCAATCTTTTCCTTTGCCTCATCATCTGTTACGATGTAATACAGATCCTTAAAGTCGTCATATTCGATTTTGATTTTCTTATCCTTAATCTTTTTAAGCAGTTCCTCTGCTTTTTCTTTTGCATTTTTTGAATCTTCTTCATCTTTCGCCTGAAATACACGGATGTTTTCATTGTGTCTTACTCCGTCTTCTGTGTAATCCATGTATACATGCCACGAGTATTTCGTTCTCTTTTCTGCATAGTTGTAAAGCTTTAAAAAAAGCTGTGAATAAAGCAGCGATGCGAGGAAGTTGAATGTATTGTCCTCTGTAGGAATACAGATAAACAAAGCGCTCTTTTTATCCGCAAAACTGTCAAGATCCATCTCATCAGTTGCTGTAAGGTGCGCAATATTTGAAGAACCAAACAGTGAAAGCTGTGATGTTGTTGTAATAAGGATACTGTCTCTTGTCTTTCCTGTACCGGCAGACTGGAAGATGTCATACTGTGTTACCGCCTGCGAAGTCGGGTCAAAACTTCTTATCTTTTCAAATATCTCATCAAACGGATTAATATAGTTGTCATCGCTGTCCGCTGCGTTTTCATCAAATTTTGCACTGTTTATGAGCCTTAAGACATTTGTGAAATTTTTCTTTTTCGGATCTGATTCGTATTCCCAGAGGAAGAATATAACCGCACGAAGCAGGGCTGACTTTGAGTCCTTCCATATAGGTTCCTCTTTTCCGCCGCCACCGGATGCCGCCGTAAGGTTTTCAATAAGCATGTTGACAAGCGTAAACACGTCCTTCTCATCCTCGAGATATTTAAGAGGGTTATATCTTTCAGAGTCATACATGTCGTTAAGGTCAAGCTTCTTAATTTCATAACCGTTATTCTCAAGATACTTTGCATACTGCGAAAAAAGGTCTCCTGAAGGGTCAGTTATAATATAGTTGGTGTTGCACTGCAAAATGTTAGGGCCTACGTAGTAACGTGATTTACCTGAACCGGCAGTACCTACAATAAGTGCATTTGTGTTCTTTCTGCTCCAGTTGTTGTCAAACGAAAGAAATACAGAGGATGATACGATGCATGCCTGACGCCTGCACTCTGCTTCTATCTGCTTTGGAGGATCCTTTTCAAACAGCTTTTTACCATTCGATGAACCATCATTTTTCACATCATCAACCGTTTTTTCATCTGGTCCATAATATGGGTTTAAAACGTGTTTTCTGTCGTATGTGCGAATTTCTTCCGGTGTCATAAAGTGCGCATCACCCTTGACATTCGGACCGTCATCCTTTGGTCTTTGGTTATTAATTGTAAAAAATATTGCAAATCCACCAAATACAATTATTAACAGAAGATACATTCCAGCTTCTTTTACCGGGTGCACAATAGGCTCAAGCGGGTACTGCAAACAGTATTTAATGGTATCCGCAGAAAACCATCCGTATGACCTGTTAACCTCATGTGCTTTGAAAGCTCCAAACCACAGATACACAAACACAAGTCCAATTGCGCCAAGTATCAGGTATAACGTGGTGTTACTTCCTTTCTTTTTCTTTTTTCCTGCCATTTTAGTCCTTTCCAAATCCGGACCTTTCCGGATTTTAATCGTATTTTCACGGCAAGTATGATTTTTATTTTGCGCAAAAAAAATACAGCCGGATTATTCCGGCTGCATTGTATGCTAAAGACTTCTTTCATCTTTCTTCTGTTCTTTTGTCTGCTGTCTTTCCCTGCTCTTTTCCTTTTTTTTGAATTCTTCCATCTGTTTTTCTTTTCTGCGCTTTTCTTCTGCAAGCACCTGTTTTGCTGACTTTGACTCAATGGCCTGCCCATCCATTGAATGGTCGATTCCTTCCATATATTCTTTTACGTCAAAGTCCCTCTCTTTTAATACCGTCTTGAACTCTTCAAATTTCTGTGTTTCAATCCACACCGGCCTGTTATTAACAAGAATGCCTTCAAAAAGCTGATGAGCCATTCTTCGGTACTCGTCAAACTGGGCAACAGGGTCACGATCCTTAAAAAATGGCGTTTTTTCAAGAGCCTCTTTGATAAGATAATCAGCTTTGTCACAGACTACCGTCTCATTAAAACTTCTCTTTCTTTCATCCTTTGTCTTTTGCGGCCTTTCAGAGTGCTGCTTTTCCACCCCTGATATATGCTTATCTGTTTCATCCTTGCTTGTGAGAATAACTTCATCAAATATGCCTGCAAGTGCTACATCAAGATTTTTAGTGTAATTTTCCTCATCAAAATTATGTTTTTCTACAATTTTATATGTAGTGACAGACTTGCCATCTTCGTCAAATCCCGGCTCAACCAGCATTCTTTCAAAGCCCTGTTCTGTCACCTTTATAACGGTATCAACATCATCCTGTCCCGTAATCCACATTTCACCAGGCCCGTCAAATTCTTTGATTTTTTTGTTCAGGTTTTCATCTATCTTTAACTGTTCCATATTCTTTTCACGGTTTGGACCGTAGCCAGAAAAAGCGGCTGCAAGATAAGCACGGCAGAAATCCTGGCTGTATACATTTTTCCCCTGTGGCCTTCCAAGCACAATTGTCCTTTTTGCATGCACCATCAGATCTGTTGACTTTTCATTTTCGTTGATTCCAACCATGAATCCCTTTGTTATATCATTACACTTATTTGCAAGCATCTGCGCCATTGTCTTATCCATTCCATCTATTGTAAGGAATTTCTTATCTTTTTCCGGAATTCTCTGAGAGCCCTCGAAAGTTGCAGCCATTTCCTCTTTGTCAACAATCTGGAAATAACGCTGTTCATTAATTTTTGTCTGCTCCTGCACTTTTGCAAATTCTTCCGCGTCGCAATCCCTTATTGCAAGCACTGTCCTTCCATTCACGTTATACTCAATAAACGGCATATCCCGCTTCCCCATCTCCTGTTTGAGATGCTTGTTATACAACTTATCATCACTTAAAAAGTATCCTTTTATCTGACCTCCCTTCTGTACATATTTGTCTATAACACTTGCATACGCATAGCTTTTTGAAGCTGCTTCCTGTTTCGCAAGGTCTTTCATATACCTTTCAAGCGCCTCCATCATTTTTTTTATTAAATCAACAAGCTGCTTACTTGTCTGTTCTGCTGCACTAGCCATAAATCTGCACTTCCTTTCTTTTTGTTTAAGTATGTTATTTTCTTATTTTTTTATTATCTGGCAGCTAAGACTCGTGACTTTAGTCATGAGATACAGCCGCCCTTATTTGTAAAACTGCCATTAACATACAAATACCAATCCTTCATTGTGTCTGATTATCTTACACTTTGATGCAGGATAGTTTGTTTTTGCATCACCCACTGCACGGAAAAGGAGCCCTTTTGATAAGCGTCCGCTCAAGACATAACGTTCTCCATTGTACATAAATATCGCTCCCGGCATGACACGCGTTAAGTCATTATAGCGTCTTTTACTTTTAACGGCTGTCAGACGGCTGCGCATAAAATCAGCTTTCTTTTTGCCGTATAAAACTACCTGCCTGTTATACCAGTCTTCGAGAGAATCTGTTTTCTGCTCGGTACGCTTTTTGCGGTTTTTGGCAACTATCACACCGTCCAGTTTGTAAACCCTTTCTGTCTGAGCATAGACAAAACTTCTGTCTTGGCGTCTGAACTGTCTGATGCAGTAGGTCTGCCCAAAATTCGGAACCACATCCGGAATCCTGTTTAATGCAAGAATTCCTATGCACCATGCGTCAGTTTCATGCATCTGGTTATCCTTTGTCTTTTGAAATCCAAAAGAACTGCGCATTTTTGCAGTGTCCCGACCGGTACAGTAAGATACATGTTCTTTGCCAAATTCAGCTTCGAGTCGTTTGCAGATAAACGGTACTGCCTGATTTAGGGCGCTTAATGCACCGTACTTTTTATCCAGTCCTTTTTTGACATCGTTAAGCTTTTTCTGATATGCTGCACGTTTATGAACCTTATTGTGACATTCCATGCACAGCCCGGCTATATTGCCAATAGTATTTGAGCCATTCATGGATCTTGGAACAATATGGTGATAATGCTCTATCTTTTTGTCACACAGCAGGCATTTGCCATGCTGTAATTCATTTACTGCATCATGCAGGCTGTCAAAGCCTTTTAATGGTCCATTCTGAAAGTTCACTCCTGAAACGGACGGGTTTTCCAGCGACAGGAATGCAAAACGGTTTACTTCCATGGCGATGTCCGTAACCGGCAGGTATTTCTGTATCTTGTGTATCAAGTTGATATGTGTTTCTACAAGCTGCCTTGAAGTCGGCGTAAGCCATCCGTCCAGACGTTTCCTGTTGCAGAAACACAATTCCGTATTTCTGATGTAGTGGCACGTGATAAACTTGTCAGCCGCAAACTTTGGAAGCCTGCGCATAAGCAGACCGGCCTTAAGCATCGTGCCGAAACGTTTTGCAAGACGCTGTCTGGCTTTACGTTCGCCGTTTCTTGAAGCCCTGCGGTATCCCCTGCGGTGATTCATGAGCCTTACGATTTCCATGTTGCGTGTTTCCACAACAGCAGACATGAGCAGCTCGCCTTTTACAGACAGAACTGCCATGCCGATATTTGTACGTCCCGGATCTTCAGCCAACATTACAGGCTGGAGAACAGGTGTGTTTTCATAAAGTAACTGTATTGTATAAGGGACATGGCATGCAATTCGTGCCTTGCCGGTATTAAGTAACCTTTTGACATGTCTCTTTCGTTTTGTTGGCATCTGCGGTTTCCCGTCAATGCCGAGTACATATATGTAATCTGTATCAGGCATCAGATGCCTCCTTTCTAATGTGCCATGCAGTATCACGGGGATAACCGGTATCCCCGCAGCGGTTATAAGCCTGTGCATGGCGGTAAAACTGTTTTCCTAGACTTGGTGCATGCTGTGCAGTGTCGCGGGACTGGAAAAATCCCGGAGTGCCATCCTTGCGGAACGCAGGCATCGTGTCTCTGCTCGATAACCCAGTAACAAAAGTACGGACCTGTTTCACAAGCCCGTGACTTCAGTCATGGGTTATTGACTTTAATAATTATAAGGATTATACCAATAATCTGTATGAAAACTGCTATTGTATAGACAGCCCCTAATGTGCTGACAGATTGTCCCACCATATTTGTGTATTCAATGTCTGGAATGACTCCCAGTTTTCCTAATATTACCAGTATTGCACCCGCTATAAATAATAAGTATCCCATGATATGTTCTTCCTTTCTTATGGATTCGGCTTTGGCATTCTTGCGTTTACACCTTCTGTGTCAAAAAGGACAGTGCCAATGTCTGTTGATAGATGCACAAGTGCAAACACTGTGATGCCGACGCCGATTGCTGTTACTATGTATCTGATATCCTTATTTCTCACACAGAAATGATTGAGCGTAAATCCTGCTGCCGTGAGAATAACTCCGGCAATAAGGATGAGTGCTTTAATCGTTAGTGGACTCATTGTTTTTCGTCTCCTTTGGTATATCAAGCGTTTTTATCTGCTTATCATTAATAACGACGAGTTTTTCTTCACCGCTGATATTTTTTTGATATTGAAATTCATAATTAATTCCGTTTTCTACGAAATACCCCTCATCCAGTTCGAATTCAAATTCTGTCGCATCAGGATATTTCTTGGCAATGACATTTTTGACAATAGATTTGGACTGATTGTTGTATTTATCATAAATGCCTTTGCAATAAAATCCTGAAGCGAGTAGGGGTGTTCCAACTATAAACAGTGCGATGATTATTTTAATTCTTTTTTTTGCATACTCTGTCCCTTCAACGACAAATATAGAGATTGGGCAAAGAAAAGCTGCGGCTGCGCCTAGAGTGAGAAGTATTGCCGACGCACAATAAGGCATTGTTGCCGCATTAATTAATTGTTCCATTGTTTTTCTCCTTTAGCTTTCTGTTATTTTAATTTTTCCTTTGGAATATCAAGCATTTTTGTATTCTTATTTTCAGACTGTTCATCTTTAACAGTTATAATAAGTTTTTCTTCATTGCTGACAGTCTTTTGATATTTAATTTTGTATTCAGTTCCATTATTGGTAAAATATCCCGTATCTAATTCAAATCTAAATTCTGTTGCATCAGGATATTCCTTGGCAATAACATCTTTGACAATGGATTTAGCTTGATTGTTATATCTACTGTAAATGTTTTTGCAGTGAACACCTGAAGCCAGTAAAATTGCTCCAATAACAAGCAGTGCAATTATTACTTTTATTTCTTCTTTGATATTTCCATGTTCAACAACAAATATAAGGATAGCTACGCCAATAAACGCTCCGCCTAAAAAAGAAAGTATTATTGTTGCCCAGTAGGGTATTGTTGCCGCATTAATTAATTGTTTCATTGCTTTTCCTCCTTTTATCTTTTTATTGTTTTGATGTTGCTTTTGGAATGTTGAGCGTTTTTGTCTGTTTGTCTTTATTATCACCAGATTGTTTTTTAACGGATATTATAAGTTTTTCTTCATTTTGAACAGTCTTTTTATACTGAATCTTGTATTCAATATCATTCTCTGTGAAAGAGCCTTCGTCAACCCAATAAGAAAAGTCTGTTGCATTGGGATAGCTTTCACTGATAACAGGTTTTATAATAGCCATCATCTTATCATTATATTTGCCACAAATATTACAAAAATGTAATCCCAAAATAATAAGTAATGCGCCCAAAATAAACATAATAATTAATTCTTTGCCAGCAGTTGCTCCTGAAAGTACAAATATAATGATGCCAAAACATATACTTCCTATAGCAAAAAGCCAAAAGGCTAACGTTGCATAGTAATAAGGTGTCGCTGCGCTAATTAACTGTTCCATTATTTTCCTCCAATTTCACGTATTTTTGTAAGAGATTATCAATGTGATATTCTTTTAGGTGCTTGTATTTTTCTTTAGTCTCTTCATCTGTAAGCATTCGACAGCATATTCTTCCATCAATTTCAATTCTATCTGTGGTAAGTCCATAATCTTTTATTTTTCCGCATACAGTGCATATCTTGCCAGTGTACAGTGAATTTGATGGTCCGACCGATATAAGTACGTCCGCATACTGATGTTTGTGTTTTGACTTATTCTTAATTTTTGATACATCTGAAGCTGTATGCTTCTTATATCTACCTGTTTCGTCAGCGTCAATCATGCGGTGCCTCCTTTCTTTCTACATATATAATATTTACAATTGTCTTTTTGTCCAAAAGAAAAATAGACATTTTTCTTCGTACATTATAAGTATGATAGAAATTATGCCTGTTTGTGGCTTTCTATATAAGTTTTCTTTTTTGCTGTTTATTTCAGAAATCCATATTTATTCTTGAGAGGAAGAAAAATCATACTCTTAGAAATTAATGTGGAAAGGAAAAAAGAAATATGGAATTTGATATTGATGAGGCAATAGATGATCAGAATTGGAAAAAGGAGTCATCTGTAAGTTTAAGGTTTACTTCCGAAAATGATTTGGATGAAATTTTTAATCTGATTCAGACAGTCGGCAAAGAAATGGAATGCAAAGATAATGAATTATTTGCATATAGCAAAGATCCTGCGATTTATTTACAAATGCTAAAAACTGGGGTTTGCGCTGTGGCGGTAAGGAACAATAGAATTATTGCATCATTGCTTACACGGCCAGAAGACAACAGAGATGGTGTATTTGATTTGACTGGAATTTCGAAAGAATTTATGCCTAATACCATTGAATTTACTACATGTCAGGTATTGAAGGAATATAGAGGCAACAAGCTGGAACAAAAACTGATTGATTTCGTATTAACAACATTGAACAAACTTGCTTGTTACAAATATGCAATATGTACAATTTCTCCAGACAATGCAGCATCTTTAAAGTCTGTGGAAAACAATGGCTTTAGAGTGTGTAATACTGCAAAACTTTATGGTGGAAAAACGCGATATGTATTAATGAAGGAATTAGGTATGAACACTGATGAACCAACAAAGAAATTTGAAAATATAAGTGGAAATGCATTAATAAAAGATCTGCAAAATAAATATGTTTTTTGGGATATTGATGGCACGTTAGCCCCTTATAGGTTTAATAATCACGTTGCGGATCCAAACGGAACAAATAATGGAATGAGCATACAGGAAATTGAAAAAGGCATTTTCTTGGCTAGAAAGCCATCAAGACACATGCAGAAAGTATTAAGTACATGTAATGCAAAAGAAAATATCGTAATGGGACATTGTCAGGTAGAAAAAGAGATGCGGGACAAACAGCCTTGGCTGGATGAGTATTATCCAATGATAAAAGAGCGGCTATTAGTATATGAAGACAAGTCAAAAGCCGATACGATTTTGCAGTATTGTAAGAGTCATAATATTAATCTGGATGACGTAGTGTATGTGGATGATGTAATTTCCTTTTTAAGAGAGGCTGAGAGGAAAGGAATTAAGTCATATCATATTAGCAGCTTTTTAGATTGGGAATACCAATTCTAAGGGAGCCGTTGTTTTTGAGTTTATTATTTATCCGGCGGATATTTTCTGCCGGATATTTTTGTTTTATATAGAAGGCCATTCGCCATTGGCAATTCTATCATACTTATAATGTAAAAAGTTCATTTTGTTTGGACAAATCCCATTTCCGGAATATTATATATATAGAAAAAACAGAATACATTGTGAATCATTTAAGAATGTTATATATACAGAAAGAGACAAAAGTTTCAACAGAGTAATAATAAGAATATGGAGGATGAAAACTATGTGTAAAGAGAAAAATTCAAAAATTGAATATTGGTGGAATCTTGAAAGATGTATAACATGCATGGCAAACACGCCAACATTAAAAGAATTATTAAATCGGCGAAAAGAAAATCATACGACATCGATTTTTGTTTCTACTAAAAACAATAAAGATTTATTCAAAGGTAACATATCTGAATTACCAGAAGAATTGTTAAGTATTCCAATTTTTGAATGGGATAAAAGAGCCGGAATATACATAACAATTGAGTAAAGGAAAGGAGCGATTTTAGATGTTTAAATTATCATCTATAAAAGTCGGAATGAAATATCAGGATGTAAGAAATGAAATTATCAAATCAAATAATTTCATTATGAGTTGTTTGCCAGCTTCCTGTAATAGTAACTATAATGTAGTAGAAAATCTTGATACAAAAGAAAAAGTTTATATATTGAGGGATTATGACACAGGAATTATCACGGATGTAACTACAGATTATTATAAAGCGATTATTATGGGACGCGAAATAGGTAAGTAAGCAAGAGCTTCCTATAGACTTTAGAGTGGAAGGATATAATATGGCAAAGATAACGGAAAAAGAAATGGAAACAATTTTACAAAATGAAATTCCATTAGACTTAGAAGCTGATAGTGGAATTTTTGAATTTCATGAATGTGGAAATGTAAGCATTGGCGTAAGTTATGAACATGTTGGTTTAGGAACTCATTGTGTTGGTTATATTTTCAATCTTTTTGTTAACGGAGAATATATCAATATCCCAGGTTCTTATAATAATATTTGCGAGGCAACAAAAGTGTTAACAGAAGAATGGAATAGATGGCATTGAAAAAGATTGGAGCGATGATAATGGAAATTAAAAATGTTGTAAATAATGGAGTGCAGATTCCGAACGAATGCACTTGTATCTGGTGTGGATCAAAAATGAGACGTGGTGGTGCTAATAGGATGGGTGCAGGAGTTAATAGCTTTGCTTTATGGTGTGATAATTGCGGAGCTGTAGTTATACATGCTTGTGATTTTGGAAAGAAAATTACTGGTTACGAAATAAAGTGGGACGTGGAGTAGGCAAGTAAACAAGAGTTTCAATAGGAAAGGATAGTAAATATTATGCGAATTGGTGATGACCTATTAAACAGAGAAATCCAAATTGGAGACAAATTTCCAACAGCATTTGGTATATTTAAAGTGGTAGAAATAAAAGGCGATACTTGCCTTTGCTCAAATGAATATACAACCAATCCTATCTCATTTTCAAAAAATGAAATTAGGAAATACGTAGAATTTCAATGAAACGATGATTTATAATACTCAGGAGTAGTCAGAAGGAGAGATAATAAATTATGGTAAGAATTAAAGATGGAAATTATATAGCAATATTCCGCGATAGAATGATTGAAGTAAAAGCAGATTCAAGAAGAGATGCTTATAATAAAGCAAAAAGATATTTTGAATCCAAAGAACATAGAGAATTATTCGATGGTGAATTCAAAGTGTGTCAGATACCATCTATGATATGTGTTCTTGATGAGTAAATGAAACGATGATTTCCTTAAAAGTGAGGATTTAGAAAGGATAAGGTAATTAAAATGGAATTTATACCAACGAATGAATATATGGAAGTCTCTTTGCAGGAAGGACTTAACGCTTTACAAATAGGTCAAACTGATAAATTATTTTCTGATGGATTGGATGACTATGAATATATTTATTTTGATAAAGAGAAAGGATTTTGTTATGAGGATAATTGTGTGATTGGAAGTACATTTGACCAAACATTAGATAGATTACATTCTGTCGGATGGTGTTATAAACACAAGTTCTTTATTAAAAAAATTGTAAAGAATAGAGGTGTTGATAAATGAACAAAAAAATAAAATTCATAGATCATGAAGTTTGTGATTATGATGAAGCATATGACCGTGAATCTGCAAGTGATATTGGATGGTGTGGAAAATGCAAAATTCCAGAGTGTCCATATAATAAAGACTTAAATGAAAAGAAACGAATGGGTTGGAAAATTCAATAAAATGATAATTTACGAGGAAAAAGAAAATATGAAACTATATTGGGTATCATTGCTTATTCAAGATAAAGAGAATACTAAACCTTGGCTTTGTGCAATGTCAGATGGGTGTATTAGTTTTGAAGAAGCAATTAAAATCATAGAAAAAGGTAAACAAAATTATAGAGTTTTATCTGCATGGGTAGACACTTTTGATACAAATAATCATAAAGTGACTGCATTCCATGAATGCTATGTTAATTCAATAGGAAATATAGAATGAAATGATTTCACAAGAAGGAAGTGAGGTAGATAAAATGAAAAGCTATGAACAATTAAAAAATATCCAAGATCAACTTACATCATTATCAGATGGTATTAAAAATATGTATGTCGCAATGAAGAATGAATGCATGAGAGAAATTATTGACGATAAACAAAAATATGTCACACAGAAAAATGAAATGTATTCTTTATACGAAAAACTTGATGGCAATATGTCAATGAGAATGACTTGGATTAAAAATAAACTTCCTTGGTATATTACAAAATTTTGTAAAATTTCTAGCACAGAAATAGAACTAAGAAGCACAGACATTCTTATTGGTGTAAATATTGGAAAATCAGAGTCAGCTAATTGCTATATTAAAATTACACCAAGAGATATTGGGTGGAAATAAGACTTGAAACGATGATTTCTTAAATGGATTGGAGACGGAATTCTATGGCAAGCAAAAATAAGAAAAATAAGGCAAAGAACAGTTATCTTATGCGTGGAGCAGACCGACTTGACCTTAAAATGAAGCGTATTGCATATTATACAAAGCGTGACCGCAATAAGAACAAGAAAATGACTAAAACATTTGAAGAAACTTCTTAATAAATAAGTTCAAAAGGAAGGTGAAATTATGAGCCAAAGCAATTATGAAAAATACGCAGTAGTTAAACAGCAGGAATTATTACACAAGGAGAGAAATCTGCAACAAGCTATTAGTTGTCTTAGAGACAGAAGAAAATTTGCATCGTTGCAATCTATTGATAGTGCAATAGATTTTGTCGCTGACTTATATGATTTATCAATTGATGAAGTAAAGCGAGCAATGGATGGAGAAAAATATTGGTGTGTATAGCTATTAAATAATCGTATACTTGGAGATAAATATGGATAAGACAAATCAAATTAAAAAAGAAATCTTTGCATCAATGAAGATGATGGATACAACTATCAAAGGTGTTAAAGAGTCAGAAGAATATAAAATTGCGCAGGCATATAATCAAGGGCTGAGGGATGCTATGGCTATTTTTGAAAGGAAAATGAAGCGGTGATTTACTGATAAGGTTGGAGGGAATGAGTTATGACATATATATTGAAAAGGTTGATTTCATGGAATGTAAAATTTGAAAAAGTTGATAGTAAATGTGTAAGAGTGTATGGAAACTATGATGGTTTTTCTGTAGTGAGAGAATCGGAACAGGAAAACTATGTTGAAGTGGATGGAAGACTTATGGATTATGAGGATTTCGAAGATTGGTTATATGGTATTAAGCAATAAAACAATGATTTCAAGATTGGTAGAAATATTATAACATGGAATGGATTATTGATATTTGGTATCTGATACAGAAATTCCAAAGTAATAGGAGATGATAGAGTGTCAGGATTTAAAGAGCGGAAATTTTGTTACATTGAATAATGAAGAAATGAATGAGTGTAGTAGAAAGGACTGATGACAATGAAATTTGTAAAAGTATTAGAACATAACGGAGAATTGTATAAAGTTGGCGATACTATCTGTGCTACATTTAATACAGGTATATCTGCCAGTGGGGTAATAAAAGAATTTGGTGAATATTGCTTTTTCGATGAAGGTCTGAAAGACGGAATTGAATTTGGAGATTATACAGTTTTGCTTGACGATATTATTGAAATGAAAAAGGTAAAGAATGTTTCAGATGATAAAACTTGCATTTTGAGTAAGGATGAAGCTGACATATTCAATGCGTACCTTGAAGATGATATAAGAATAGCATTTAAAAATACAGACTGGAATCATATTTACAGAAAAATTGTCGGAAATAATTCGAGCGAATTTGCAGAAAAGTGCATGGAAAATGGACTTGAAATCTAAGTTTCGAGAGGCGGTATATGACGTTAGAAGAGTGTAACGGAAATTGGAATTTTATGTATGAATTCAGAATTGGAGAGAATTGGTATCCATGTAATGTAATCAAATTAAATAATGATCAGGTGTGTATCTTTACGAGAAATGGATCTGTAACGTCAGAACAACGTAAAGACGTAAGAAAAATGAACATAGATTTATACTTACAAACAAGACTAAAAATAATTAGAGATATGGAAAAATATGCTTATAATCATGGATACCATAGTGATATAGAAGATGATTTAATATTGTTTCGTGATTCAAAAGAATTAAGCATTTTGAAAATCTAAGTTTACTTTGATTTGAAGCGAAGGAGAAATATTATGGATGATAAAATACAAGAATTTATAAAAAATAATGCCGTAGGCGAAGGATTCCTTCAAGATTGATATCAAAATTCAGTGTTAGAAACAGATACACCAGTATGGACAGACGAACATATTGCAGAAATGGTTGGAGATTTTTACCTGATCCCAAGGGAGGTTATTGATGGAAGGAAAAATTAAAAAATCGGACTTGACCAAATTTGCCAAAGATTGCGTGTACGCTCATGAGAAAGCTGTAAAGCTAGAGTGTATAAGCGAAGACATTATGAGAAGTCAGATAGGAAAAGAGTTAATAAATGACAATCAAAGTATTCTCTTAGAGGTATCAAAACGATTTGCAAAATATGCCAGAGAAAGTATGAATGTGGATTTGGATAACGGAGAAACTCAAAATCTCCAAAATATTCTTAATGCTATAATAGATTGTTGTGAAGAAAATAATTGGTTTGAGTAAGAGTAAGAAATTTAATTTTCCTTTGTTATTAAGGACAAAGAATTTTGTGAGATTATGGGAATTGAGGTGAAATATGTTAAAGAAAATTATATATACAGATGAATTTGGGAATAAGATAGACGTTAATTCGATTGAGGGTATCCATGTTATACTTAACGACATTTTTATGACATGCGATAATGAGAACAGCTGTTTATGCGTTAAAGAGAATATTAAAGCAAGCGTAGAAAAATGTTGTGAAACCAGAAAACTAGAGATTAAAACTGGTAAACCTCAAGATAAAAGTAGCATTTGGTAAGGAAGTTCATCTGGTTTGAATAAAGAAAAGAGAGGAATATATTATGGACAAATTAGAACAAGCGATGCAGAGTGCATATTTCTGGACAGAGTTGTCATGCACATCATTTGGTAAAATAGTACTTCATGGTAAAAATATGAATGAAGACGCGGGCGAGGACGCATATTATGAGGTTTCAAACGAAGTTAATTCAGATGGTGACTTTGCTATTCATTTTTTCAAAAGCTATGAGAGAATGAAGGAGTGGCTCAATAACTGGCAGGGTGAATGTTTCTACGATTATCTTGTGGAACTGTATGAGAAAGAGTTGCAGCACGATAATTCCATCGCATAAGAAAGGATAAAAATGAAGATATATGTTTTAGAAGAATATAATACCGGGCGAACAGCTTGCATTTCGGAAAATGTTAATATAGTAAGAAAGCAGATGTGTAATAAGGAGTTTTTCAGTCCAGAATATAACGATTTTCCCATACTGACAATATGGGAGAATGGTATTCAGATTGAAAAAATTGAAGGTGGAGCTGTACTGAAGAGGATCGCAAAAGAAATAGCGCTTTCTGAAGGAACGAATTGAGAGAGTCGCATAGTGGAAATTAGAGACTACGAATAGGAGGAAAAATGATGAAATACAGAATAGCTGATGTGGATAACAGGGCTTCTTATAGTAAGCTAATGAGCTTTGAAGAAGTTAAAGCGTGGTTTGAACCAAATGTAGATTTTGACGAAGAACACAGTAAATGGGCTGAGATTGAAGACATTGATGACATGAGAGAGTATCTCGTATGGGAGGCTCAGGGCATGAGACCTAACTACAGAATTGAGGATTGTCCGGAATAAGAAAACTAAATACATGTTTGATGCAGGCAGCCGTGTGGCTGTCTGTTTTTTATATAGAAAGCTATTCGTCATCCGTAAATCTATCATACTTATAATGTAAAAAAATTTATTTCGTTTGGATAAAACCCATTTCCGGAATATTATATATACAGAAAAAATGAAAAAAGGAGACAGACAGCCATGGACTTAATTGATAGAGAGTACTTATTAGATAATATAATAGAATGGCGGGCAATGTTAACTGATGAAAGTGAAAAGAAACTGCTTACAAAAGTAATGCATTGTATAAAGGCAAAAGATACTGTTGTCGATATGCAAAAACTTATTGATGGAGTAAATTCTCAAAAATTAGATTTAAACAGTGCAGAAAATAAAAATATTAAAGCTGCATCTGTTTATAATACTGCGATTGACGATAGTCTATATGAAATCAAAAACGCTGTATATCCTCATTATAAAGCATTGTTTGTCTGGGATAAAACATGCTAAGAAATTCATAAAGAACGATAAAAAAACTATATGGAATATAAAAAGCTAGGAGTGTGAACAAGTATGGAATGGAATATGAAAAACAACCCAACATTTAAGGATATATCGGAAAATAGAAGCTCGTGTTTCTTAACGGTGCGCAGACACAGTTCTTTTGTTGCAAAAGATTATTACAATTCAAAACTGGACAAGTGGTTTAAGATAGGCAACTGTGTGTGTGTGGAAGAAGTTCCGGTGGTAGCATGGATGCCTTTACCTAAGTTCGATTATGATTTAATTAATAAGGAGTCGGAATTAATTAAATCAACAGATGGGAAAACTCATCTAATCGAAAGTTATATGCCAGAGAAAGCAGACTCGTTTAAAATTATAGAGCAGGAACCCATTCTTGAGATCGAAAAAAGATATAATTAAGAAAAGAAAGGAAGTTCATCATGAAATATGCATCACGGTTAACAGATGAGGAGTTAAGAGAAATATATGGTTTATTCATTGATTCGGATGGAAAAATTAATGAGCTGAACATTACAAGGGACGACCATTCAATTAGTCTTGAAGGATATGTAGAAATACCGGAATTTGAAAAAGAACGACTAGAAGAGAATCCAGACGCAACAATTATTCTCGATGATGATTATGAACTGACAGACTTTGATGTAAGAGTATATCATCATTCAGGCAATTGCACTTCTGACTACAGAAAGTGGATGTATAAGAGATTCGGTGATGAATACGCAAGAGATTATCTGCTCGGCGAATAATAGGAGGAATAATATGTAATTAAAAATATAAACAAATGTGAGTAAATATACTCAAAAGTGTTTAAAATCCAAAACACAAGTTGGTAACTTAAAACTACTGGAATTACAGGAAATATAGACCAGTGCA
>OGDS01000528.1_pt1 | contig 39122 bp, 35 predicted proteins | sample 1570351 | NCBI WGS metagenome assembly OGDS01 (sample SAMEA2581974, study PRJEB24529) | metagenome | biome: Human gut stool | place: China | collected 2011
TTTGCGTTGCAAAACGCTTGTTGGGGAATGCCCCAAGCCCCTTTGATCTGCATTTCCCAATGCAGGCTGCGCATCCCTGCGGGACGCTTTTTACCCGGTGATGTGCTCCGGGTCGTTAAGAACCTGCATGAGGTGAGAAGCGGCTTCTGCAAGAAAATCGTACTTCATCTGTTCGGGAACAGACGTATCCAGAAGCGAAACACCCCACGCTTGCATACGGTCCGCAAGTTCTTTCTGTGCCTGCAATGCCGCTACCTTACGCATATCGAGTGGATGTAACTGATTTCAGTTACATCCACTTTTTTCCTAAATGTATTGACAAGGGTATCGTTTGCGAGTACCAAAACAAGCTCCAGTCCTTCATGGATGAAGCCCAGGGCATTCTGGATCGTGACGCCAATGTCACGAAGGTGGAGAACACCTATCTGCGGCACAAGGTGATGACAGAAGCCGAGGATGAGACTGAACCCATATACCGCTTGGAAAAGTTTTTGTTTCTGCAGCCTCATTCCTTTAACATGACGGTCTTCTCTGATCGGCGTTCGATCATCGTTCTACACCAGAGTTTACCGCACTCGATGATCTCCTCCAGCGTCACGTTATAGTCATTGTGATAATAACGGATAAACTGCATGGCGATGCCGTCCGAAAATGCAGAAACTTCCAGTTCAAGCAGGTGTTTATCACGAATAGAGTCGTCTTTGTTTACTGCCTCGTAAATTCGTCCTTTACAGATGTTGCCCAGATGACGCACAAAATTCGTCACTTCATCTGAGATGAAGATCAACCGGAAGAAGGAATCGTTCTTCTTGATATAGGCATAAATCTCATCAAAGAAAGGTTCAATGTCATGTACATTGGATATGGTTTTGTTCTCAAAGAAGGCTTTCAGTGTTTCGGCTTTAATATCCTCCGCAACGTGCCGCACATCATCATAGTGAGAATAGAAAGTGCTCCGGTTAATGTCCGCTCGCTGCACCAGCTCTGTCACTGTGATCTTGTTAATATTTTTCTTTTCGTAAAGCAGCTCTGCAAAAGTATCTCTTATGAGGTTTCTTGTTTTTACAGATGAAGCGTTCAGGTTCTTTGCCTTCATAAATTTCCTCCTGAATATATCGACTAATATGCGTTGAGTGTGGATATATCAACACTTCGCATAACATCAATGGTTGCTCCATAGTACATTCCTTATTATAATATAGACAGTGTTGTGATTTCAACACTGTTTTAAAACTTTTCAGAAAGGAATGTATGCCATGAACATTTACAATCTGTTTTACAAGGCTCCCGCACCTGAAGGCATAGAAGAAAGGAACGCCCACATCATTGGCGGAGGAATGGCCGGCCTTGCGGCAGCGGTCTTTCTGATTGATGATGCCGGAATGCCGGGAAAGAACATCACGCTGTATGAAAAACGAAATTCCCTTGGCGGCTGCTGTGACGCTTATTCCGGGGAAGCGGGCTATATCTGCCCCGGTGAGCGTGAACTGGAGCCATTTATGGAGTGCCTTTGGTATCTGTGCAGCAAGATCCCGTCCTTGGAAGATCCATCGATCTCGGTGCTTGATGAATCAGTAAGAGCCAATAAGGATATGCCGATCCATTCCGAAAGCAGACTCCTGTGCAAACAGGGACATATTTACGAAAAGGTGCATGACTACCGCATGAGTCCGGAGCTGCTCCTGAAAATGGAGCACTTCACCAGCATCCCGGAAAAGGATCTGGAGGATATGACGATTGAGGACTATTTCGGAAAGGACAGCGAGTTCTTCCATAGCTCTCTGTGGTGGTGCTATCACTCTATGCTGGCTTTTAAGCCCTATCACAGTGCATTGGAGGCGCAGCGGTATTTCAACCGATTCGGACTTCTGAACAGGCTCGACTATCTGGAGGGCATTCTGCATACAAAACGCAATGACAAGGATTCTGTGATCAAGCCGATTCATAAATGGTTGGAGGATCAGGGTGTCACCTTCCGTATGGACACTGCAGTCTATGATCTGGAAATGGATGAGGCCTGCAATACGGTTTACGGTATTAAGATCAAGAATCAGGAAACCATTCCTGTAAGAGCTCAGGATTACGTCCTTCTTACCAGCGGCTCCATGATGACAAACGCCTCCTACGGTGATAATACACATATCGCTGAAATTAACCGGGACACGGAAGATATGGGCTTGTTCACGGTATGGAAAAACCTCGCCGCACGGAATAAAAAGTTCGGCAATCCAGATAAGTTCTTAAGCCATATCGACAAGACCAAATGGATGAGTTTTTTCCTCACCGTAGAAGACTATCCCGAATTTTTTGAACGATTGGAGAAGATGACCGGAAGCAAGAGCGGTACGGGCGGCGGAATCACCTTCATGGATTCCGGTTGGGAAATGTCGCTGGTCATTTATGATAGGGACTATTTCCCGGATCAGCGGGAGAAGAACCGTGACGTTCTGTGGGGAGATGGCCTGTTTGGAGAGCGTATTGGCAGCTATATCAAAAAGCCTATGGCGGAGTGCACAGGAAATGAGATCATTGAAGAGATGCTGTACCATTTTGGAATGTTGGATATGAAGGATGCGGTGCTGGCACATTCCCATATCTCTACCTGTATGATGCCCTATATCACCTCGCAGTTCATGCCTCGCAAGGAAAGCGACCGCCCGACGATCATTCCGAAGGACTGCACAAATCTCGCTCTCATTGGACAATATGTCGAGGTTCCCCGTGATGTGGTGTTCACCATTGAAACCTCTGTCCGCACACCGCTGGAGGCAGTTTACATGCTTACGTGTCTGGATAAGGAAATCATCGAGGTGAATCCTGCCAGATATGACCTTCGCTATATCAAAGAAAGAGTCATGAAATTCGGCGGCATGAAGGGTAAGATTACGGAGGAAGACCTTCCGAAGATCAATCCTCTCAAACTGTGGCTTGGGAAGGCAAAGCTGATAAAAGAGCTCTTGAAAAAGGCAAACGAGATTCCGCCTTATTACATCATGTATCCGGGCAGAGATAAGAGCATAGCACTAAAGGATTCTGTTCTGAAACCACAGTTTCCGAAAGACAGTAGATAATCATTCATTACAAACAGGCCGCGAGACGGAAATCAACCATCAAAGCGGCCTGTTATATTATTCCCTATATAGAAAGTTTATTTGAAATTGTTATTCCTGACGAATTTCTATCACTTATAATCATACACGCATTTGAGGAGGAAATTTCCAAAAACACAAAAAAGATCAAGTACCTCTCGGAACTGTTCTATGATTTTGAAGCCGGACGCGATCTCAGAATCTATAACGGAAACGGTATGATAAGCGGCATATACATGGATGAGATCCTTTACGCAAGAAAAATCGAAATTAAAAAACAGCGCAAGGATTTTCTTATAAATCTTGTTATCGGTGTTTGCAAGCTTGCGGAACTGTTCCTGATATATCTTCTGGCAATAAACAAATATGCTGTCGGCGGGCTTATGCTTGTGAACTTTATTCTGTATATAAACGCATCCTATCAGATCGCCTCATCTATTTCCGAAATCGTTTGGACAGTCAGCGTTTTGTATACCGCGTCTATCTACTATGAAGACTTCAATAAGTATACAATAGCAAATGTTGTGCCCCTTGGCACATGAACGAAGGTAAAAGGAGCTGCTGAACGTGGATACGATCTATCTGCTGCCCGGTGAGGAACGCTGCGTTGATTTTCGAGATGCTAATGGAGTCCCGAAGGTACACTACACTTACTGTTCCATCCGTGGCAAACTTTTCAACTGCACCTGCTGCACAAAGGACGAAGCCCAGCGGCTGTGTGAAGATTGGCTTATAAAACAGGACCGCTGCTATATAAACTAAAAAAGCCGCCGAGGACATCTCCCCAAAATGGGAAGAGTCCTCGGCGGTATTCGTTTATCGGGTCTGCGCTTTTTCGATGGTGTCCTTTTCTCCCGCAAAAAATCGTTCCACGTTTTTCTGTGCCCGAACCAGTTCTTGCATCTCGTTCCGTGCCTTGCCTTGCGGTAGTCCGGGTAAGATGCTTTCTTTTTGGTCAGCAGTTCTGCAAACTCCGCATCCAACTCCTTGACCTTCGGCAGCTTTTGCAATCCTGCCTCGTCAAAGGCAGCCTTCGCCGCCTTGTGCAGGGTGATCTCCTCCCGGTGAGCTTCCAAAAACTTTTTACTGTACCCCGACTTGCGGTAGGCATCATAGACCGGGCGAGTCTTGGCATAGTTGATAATGTGGGTTTTCAGGACGGCGATCTCCGTCAACCTTGCTTCTGCCGCCTTGATGGAATCTCCCATAGCATGATAGCGTTCGGTTGCCGCCGCTGCACGTTCCCGCAGTTCGTCGGCACTGCTGATCTTCTGCTCCTGCAAAAATAGCAGTGTCTTGGACATCTCTTTCAGGTTGAACTTCGTTGCCCACTTTTTGTAGCCGACGCTTTTGCCCTCTGCCATTTTCCCTTGAATGTCCACCAGCAACTGGAAAGGCTGTTCTTTGGGCGGCTTTTTCTGGTACGGTTGGTGCTTTGCCTTTCCCTCCAGCACCGCCTTGATCTCGTCCTCGCCATAGTCGGTGCCCAGAGTTCGGAACCGAATAAAGCGTTTCTGTCCCTTGCCCTTCACCGCCGTGTACTTGCCACGCTTCACCTCATAACCCTGCTGCTCCAGCTTTTGCAGAAACGCTTCGTAATCCCCCGGTTTTTCTGCAAGGATTGTGTCGATGATTCCGCATAGGCGGTCCCTGTTGCTTTACTTGGGAGGATAGAGAACACTCTTCTGCCGTTCCCGATAGGGCTTCTTCTTAATGACGGACAACTGGTGTTCCAAGCAAATCAGGTCGCTCAACCGCTGCACTGCCAACGCCGAAAAGAAAAAATCCCGGAACTCTTTGGTGCCATCCAGTGCCGTAGAGTTGAAGATCACATGGTTGTGAATGCAGCCATATATGCCGTTGCAAACCTCATACAGTCCGGCTTTTGCGTTGAGCTGCGTATTCCGCCACAGGCTTGGGTTGACCGTATCCGGCGCATCGCCGCTCAGGTCGCCGTAGCTTGGCAGATCCCATGCCGTCGTTCCGTCATCGTTGTAGATGATCGTTTCTTCTGCGTTGTCCAGCATTCCGCGCTCAGCATTGACAAATTCCCGCCGGTCGGAAAAATCCAGCTTGCTGTACCATTCCGCATTCTTCTCGGCAGTCAGGGGCGTTGCATCCTGTGTTGTTCCCGGTTTCGCCGGGTCGCTGAAAATATTGGTAATAAAATTCAGACCGTTTTCAGACTCACTTCCGGCTGCATGAGCAGACAAGGATACTCCGCACGCCAGCATTGTGGCGGCTGAGGTGGAAATAAAATTTCTGCGGGTCATCTTCATTGCGGGGTTCCTCCTTTTACTTTCGCATAGGATCTCAGCTCATCTTACATCGACCGTAGGTGCCTGCCAGTTGTTCAGCGTGTTCCAGTCCGGTTTATAGATGCGCAGGAAGAGATGGAAGCCGCCCTTTGCGATGGGGAGCCAGTTTGTTGTATCCTCCGGGGCATCCGCAGAGAGGATCACATCCACAGAGCCGTCGGCATTGGGCGTGAGACCCGAGCGGTCATTCACGCAGTAGCGGCCGATGGGATTATCGATCAGGAAATCGTCATCGCCGTAAGCCGTTACCGACCAGAATCCGTTGTCCACCGTCGGCGGAAAACTGGTAAAATGCAACTTGTAGGTTCTTTTTCCGGTCAGGGTATTGCCGCTGCTGTCCACCTCAGTCTTGGGGTAGATGGCGATATCCGTTGTGTTCGCGCCCAGTCCGATCAGAGCTACCATCGTCCGGTAGGTATATTCGGTGCCAAAATCGCCAATGGGGTCTCCATAGTAGATCCACTGTCCCATCTGCCGGGCATATTGTGTGGCTTGTTCGGTCAGCTTGCTCTTGAGCTGCAACAGCATCATTTTCCAGCGCAGCGTCCCGCCCAGACCAAGCAGGCTTTCATCGAAGGTCTCTCCCGGCCCTACATGGAGCGCTGCGAGCCTGCGGAGCAGCGCGGCATCTTCTGGGGCGGGCGGGTTCAGCACCATCAGATCATTCGCCGTGTCAAAAAATTCTTTCGGAGTCATTGCCAGAACTTTGTTCACCGGAATAAAGTCATTTTCCGGTACATAGCTGCCCTTCGGAGGTACATAACTGCCCGATGTATACATCGACAGCGGCATCAGCTGCATCTGCTCCTGGATCGCATAGACATTCGGCAGGTCTTCTGTTCCAGAGAGAACGATACGGGCGATCGTCCAGACGGTCGTTGTAGGAACTTCGATCTTCCGGACACCTTCTGGAAGCGTTCCCTGCCAGCCGGAGCGGACGATCGCATAGATGCCCGGTTCTTCCAGAACGGCTGCTGTATTCGTCCACGCATCCAGAACCTGAACATTGAAGAAGCGGTCGGTCGCCGGAACGACATAAATCATCGGTTCCTCCGAAAGATCCAGCCATGCCTGTGTGTAGATGGTATCCACATTGGGCGTCACCACCGTGCGGAAAGATAGTATCAGTATAGCAGATTTTCTGCATTGTGGACAGCTTATCACATACTTCTTGGGATTTGTGGGATGAAATCCTAAGGAATTCTTAAGAAAGCGGCCATTTTGCCTCTTGCGGAGCGGGGCGGGGGAGAGTATTCTTATAGAAGAATACACAGGAAGTGAGGGTATCCATATGCACAAAAAAGTTTTGGTATGTCTGCCCCTGAACGACACCCACCGCGCCGCGCTGGAGGCATCCGTGCCGGAATTTGAATTCCGTTTCAACGCACTGGACGATGTCCACGCCGAAGATGTGCTTTGGGCCGACATCGTGCTGGGCAACGCACCGGTGTCGATGATCAGCCAGAACAAGCACATCGAGTGGTTCCAGTCCAACTCCGCCGGCCCCGACGCCTATCTGAAGCCCGGCGTCCTGCCCGAAAACTGCATGGTGACCAACGCCACCGGTGCCTACGGTCTGGCCATCAGCGAGTGGATGCTGGCCATGTGGCTGGGCATCCAGAAGGATATGTTCCTCTACCGCGACCGCCAGAACCAGCGCCAGTGGGCTCCCATCGACCGCCCCGTGAGGGGCATCACCGGGGCGCGGGTGCTCTGCGTCGGCATGGGCGACATCGGCTCCAACTTCGCCCGCCGCGCCCATATGCTGGGCGCTGAGGTGGTGGGCGTCCGCCGCACGGTCCACCCCGACACGCCCTGCCCGGACTACTGCCTGCGTGTGGTGGCCCAGAGCCAGCTGGACGAGGAGCTGCCCGAGGCCGACCTCATCGCCTTGAGCCTGCCCGGCACCCCTGAGACCAACAAGCTGTTCAACGCCGAGCGCTTCGCCCGCTGCAAGGACGGTGCCATCCTCATCAACGTGGGCCGCGGCACCACCGTGGACAGCGATGCCCTCGTGGAGGCCCTGCGCAGCGGCAAAATTTTTGGCGCGGGCCTCGACGTCACCGACCCGGAGCCTCTGCCTGCCGACCACCCGCTGTGGGGTGAGCCGGGCGCTATCATCACGCCCCACAACTCCGGCAAGTTCAGCCTGCCCAAGACGCTGGACAACATCGTGGACATCTTTATCCACAACCTCAAGCGCTACGCTGAGGACCTGCCGCTGGACAATCAGGTCAACCGCACCACCCGCTATGCCGCCGACCAGAACGGCGGCCACCGCCTGCTGAGTACCCTGTAAAACGCTGTAACGATGAAAACGCCATCTGCGCCGAGACGCAGATGGCGTTTTTGCTACTTCACAGAGATGACCGGCGGCGGGAAGCTGTCCAGCGCCGTCCAGTCGGGCTTATAGATGCGGAGGAAAAGGTGGAATTTTTCGTCCGAGACGGGGAGCCAGTTGGTAGTGTCCTCGGGCGCGTCCTTGGAGAGGGTGACGTCCACCGAGCCGTCGGCGTTCCGATGGAGGCCGGAACGATCGTTCACGCAGTAGCGGCTGATGGGGTTGTCGATGAGGAAGTTGTCCTCGCCGTAGGCCGTCACCGACCAGAAGCCGTTGCCCACTGTGGGCGGGAGGGCGTCGAAGTGGAGCGTGTAGGTCTTTTGGCCCGTAAGGTCGGCCCCGGCGCTGTCGGTGGAGGTGCGCGGGTAGATGGCGATGTCGGTGGTGTTGGCCCCGAGGCCCATCAGGGCGACCATCGTCCGGTAGTCGTAGGCGGTGCCGAAATTGCCGATGGGGTCGCCATAGTAGATCCACTGGCCCATCTGGCGGGAATAGCGTGCTGCCTGTGCCCGGAGGCTGCTCTTGAGCTGAAGGAGCAGCCGCTTCCAGCGCAGCCCGCCGAGAGGGCGGAGGGCGGAGGCGTCGAACTGCTGGCCCGGGCCGACGGAAAGGGCCGCGAGGCTGCGGAGAAGAGGCGCGTCCGCCTCGGCGGGCGGGTCTGTCTCCATCAGCCGGTTGGCGGTGTCGAAAAACTCCTGCGGCGTCATGGCGAGTACCTTCTGCACCGGGACGAAATCGTTCTCCGGAGAATAGCTCCCTTCCGGCGCAGCGGCCAGCCCGGCGGGGTAGGCCGAGAGGGGCATTAGCTGCATCCGGCCCTGAAGCGCCGCCACGTTCGGCAGGTCGTCCGGCCCGGAGAGCATGATGCGGGCGATGGTCCAGACCGTCCGGGTGGGAATGTCGATGCGCCGGACGCCCTCGGGCAGCGTGCCCTCCCAGCTCGAGTAGGCGATGGCGTAGGCCCCGGGTGCTTCCAGCACGGCGGCGGTGTTCGTCCATGCGTCCAGTACCTGCACGTTGAAAAAGCGGTCGGCCTCCGGCACGACGTAGATTTGAGGCTCGGCGCTGACGTCCAGCCACGCCTGCGTGTAGATGGTGTCCACATTGGGGCTGACGACCGTGCGGCTGGAAGCGTCCAGCAGCTTCCGGGCGTGGATGAACTGGTTGACGGGGGCGCGGCTGGCGGAAGCGGTCTTCGTGTTGGTGGAGACGGTCTTGGTGGCGTCCACGAGCACCAGCGGGAAGGCGTAGAGATAAGCTTCTTCCAGCAGGGTCTGGATGGCAGAAGCCGCATCGGCTTTCTGGGCCGGCAGCAGCGTGACGCCGCAGGCGGCGGCAGCGGCAGAGGAGAGCTTGAGGAAATCGCGGCGGGTCATTTTCATGGCGGGAGTCCTCCTGCTTTGTCAGATTCAGCGGGCCAGAACGATGGAAAGGGTGACTTCCTTGGCGTCGGGCGAGAGGTCGAAGCTGCCGCCGTCTTGTGCGGTGAGACAGATGGTGTAGACCTTCTTCGCGCTGAGACGGGCCGGGGCATCGTCGAAGTGCCAGTCGGACACCTCATGGTAGCGGCCATCCGTGCCGAGGGCGAAGAGCTTATAGTCGGCGGCATTTCCGGTCAAGCCGTTGATGCGGAAAGAAACAGTAGTCGCGGGGTGGAGGTTGTCGAGGGTGGCGGTGTGGAGCCAGCTTGCGGGGGTGCCGGCGCCGCCTGCGGCCTGGAACTCTGCCGCCGAAAGCACCCGGCGGGAGGTCTTGTCCAGATCGACCTTCCGGTAGGGCATCTCGGGCAGGAAGACGAAGCGGTCCTGCAGGCGGAGAAGCTCTTTGTAGCCGGTGGGGCAGTAGAGCTTGTTGCCGTCACGGCCCGCGTACATACCGATGGCCATGTTGTTGTAGCCGTAGAGGGAGGCGACGTCCACGGTGAGGACGGTCTTTCCGGTGTCGAAGTCCAGCACGATGTACTGCCACATGCCGCTGTCCACGTCCTGCACGAAGCCGTAGATATAGCCGGTGGCGGTGGAGAGCTTCATCATGGAAGTGTCGCTGAGGTCGTCGCGGCACCAGACGCTCTTCATGGTCCAGCCGTCGGCGGTGCGGATGGTGTCCACCCGTTCGACGCCGGGCATGATCATGCAGTTGCCCTTGAGCAGCCAGTTACGGTCGTAGATGTTCTCGTAGCTCTGGATGGAAGAGTCACTGTCGGGCTTTGCGAGGTTGGGGCTGCCTGCGCCGAACCAGTTGCAGACGATGGTGCTGACCCGGCCATTGCCGTGGTCGTAGACGATGGCCGAATTTTCCACCGACACCGGCATGTTGGCGGGCAGCTCGTCGATGACCGGGTGGCTGGCGGCGACTTCGCCGGTGTGGATGTCCACAGCCATCAGGCTGACGGTCTCGAGGTTGTCGGTGAAGAAGACCAGCTCTTTGCTCAGAGAGGGCGAGCAGCCGCCGCCCCATGCCAGACCGCCGCCGGTGGTGGCAGCGCCTTCGCGGCTGTCTTTTGCGCCCACGCTGTCGTAGGGGGTGCGCCAGACGACTTCAACGCCGCCGTTGGCACGCAGCAGGTAGCAGGCAAGGTTCGTCAGGATGACCGCACCCTCCCGGCAGGAGGCAATGCCGTTTTCAGCACCCTCGCCCGGAGCGGGAGCGTAGACATGGACTTCGTGGTCGAGGTCGGCGGTGCCGCCGGCAAGGATGGCGTCGATGGCATTGTGGGAGATGTAGCCCATCGCGCCCTGCTGGCCGCGGCTGGGGTAGATGCGGAAGCCGCCGGTGACGAACCAGAGGTTGCCGTCGTAGTCGAAGACGATGGAGAGCAGATTCTGCTCGAGGCTGCGGCCAAGCACCCGCTCGGCGGCCTCTTTGATGTTGATGTCCAGTACCTTTTCAAAAACCGGCAGAGGCGTACCGTTCTCGTCGGTGGCACGAAGCATCAGCACATGGTTGTGGCTGGTGGGGCAGACGATGAGGTTGCGCCCGTCCACAAAGGAATAGGAGCTTTGGATGAGATAGCCGCCTCCGTCGTGCTTGGCGGGAGAGAAAAAGCCGATGGTGCGGACTTCTTCTGCGTCGAGGTCGCGGATGGCCAGACCGCCCAGGAACGGGCTGACGGGGTTATCGAAGTTGTCGAAGAAGATGGCCGGGGAGGCGTTGGGGTTCGTCTTTTCCATTGCCACGTTGACCTCGGGGCAGATGCCCACGGGGAGGACGGCGTCGGTGGAGTCGGTGTTGTAGCAGTCGTGGTGGATGTTTGACTCGCTGCGGCCCATAAAGGGGTTGGCGTCCACGACTTTCGCCGTCAGGGGCTTCGGCGGCAGGGCGGTGTCTGCGCCGTGGAAAAGGCCGGACAGAAGGCAGTCTGCCCTGGCGGCGGGGGCCAGCTGGCAGGACAGCAGTGTGAGAGCGGAAGCGCTGAGGAAGGTGCGTCGGGTCATTTTCATGGTGGAGTCCTCCTTTAATTAGCTGTGTCAACCTCTCCGTCATTGCTTCGCAATGCCATCTCCCCTCGGTAGGGGAGATGTCGAGCGAATGCGAGACTGAGAGGTTAAAGGTTCAATAAAATATTCACCCGGAACAAACAGTTCTCGGTCTCGACGGTCATAGAACCGCCATATCTGGAAACAGCCGTCTGGATGGAGACGAGGCCGATGCCCATTCCGTCGTGTTTCGTGGAGTGGAGGGTGCCCTGCTGGCGCTTGAGCACGCCGTCATAGCGGTTCTCCACCAGCAGGCCCAGCATGGCGGGGCTCAGCATCCGGGCCATCACCTTCACCTGCCGCTGTTCGGGCGGCAGCTTCTGGCTGGCGTGGAAAGCATTTTCCAGCAGATTGCCCAGCATCATGCAGAAGTCGGCCTCCGGGATGGCCAGCTGGCGGGGCAGTTCCAGCCGCCAGTCCACCGGCACGCCAAGGCTGTGGGCCTCGTGGTCGTAGTGACCGGCCAGAGCATCCACGGCAGGATTCGCGCAGAGGGTGGGGCGCTCCTCGCTCAGCTCGGATTCGTACTGGTGCAGGTAGTTTTTCAGCTCATCCACCTGCCCGGCCTCGGTGAGTCCGGCGATGACGTGGAGATGCTGGCGGAAGTCGTGGCGGAGATGCCGCGTCTGCTCCATATAGGCCCGCAGCTCGGTGTAGCGGCGGGATTCCACGGCCAGAAGCTGGTTTTCCCGGTCGAGCTGGGCGCTGCGGGTGTATTCCCGGGCCACCTGATACATCTCGTACAGCAGCAAAAAGATGCCCAGCAGCGAGATGGAGACGGCCAGAACAGAAATGATCATCAGACGGTTGATGAGCACGACGGCCGGGTCCAGCGGCATACAGAAGACGAGGAAAGCCGCGTAGATGGTGGGCAGCGGCCAGGCCGACTGCCAGAAGGCTTCGCCCCGGTACTCCCGCAGCAGCCAGCGGCTCCACTGGACGGCGGTGAACCAGAAGATGATGCAGAGCACTGCCGAGAGTCCCAGCTTGAGCAGGGAGGTGGAGACGAGACAGGCCGGGGCGTCGTTGCCCACCTCAGCCCGGGCGTTGAGCACCACGGAAAGCAGGGAGCAGACTGCCGTCATGACGCCGGAGACGGCGAAGAGAAAGGCGGTCTGGCTCACAGAAACTTCCGGACCCACCCGCCAGCGCAGCAGCCAGAACGCTGCCAGCAGGGTGGGCAGAAGCAGGATGTTGCTGTCGAGTTCGAAGATGGCGCAGAGGGCCGCCGCTGCAAGGCAGATGACCGTGACGAGAGCGGCTGTCAGCACAGCGGTGCGCCGGGGTGTCTTCACATGCTCCCACAGGGGCGCGAGGCAGAGGAATGCCCCCGGGTAGAAGATGGCGAGGTCCAGAAAATAGCGTCCAAATAAAGAAAAGTCCAAGGTCGGGCCTCCTCTCGGCGTCATAGTTCCCGCCGCATATGGCGGAACTGATATTGTGTGAACTGGGCGAACAGGGAGTTCTTATCCTTCTGACGCACGGGCAGGCAGGTGCCGTCCAGCATCTCGAAGCAGTCACAGTCCAGCCGGAGCACCTTGTCCATGTTCAGGATGACGCCCCGGTTGCAGACGATGAAGTTCTCCTGCGCCCGCAGCAGCTGCTCCACCTGGGAGAAGGTGGAGACTGCCCGGTACTCGCCGTCGTCGCTGATGATGCGGACGTAGTGATTCTGGGCCATGGCGTACTGTATCTTCCGCAGGGGGAGATGTACCTGCTGCCGTGCGATGCGGACTTCCAGCTCCGGTTCAGCCCGGAAGAGAACCCGCCGCAGCTCGTTGGCCAGCTGGAAAAGCTTTTCTTCCCGGTAGGGCTTGAGCAGGTAGTCGAAGGGATGGACGGGGAACGCGTCCCATACGTATTCCGGGGACGAAGTCACGAACACCAGCAGCAGGTCGGGGTCGGCCCGGCGCAGGATGCGCGCCGTCTCGATGCCGTTGGTGCCTTCCATGCAGATGTCGAGAAAAATGACCTGATATTCTTTTGAGGGGAACGCCGCCAGAAAAGCGTCGCCGCTCTCATAATGGTCACAGACCAATGGTTGCCCGCCGCCGAAGGCCAGCCGCAAAAGGCTCTCCAACCGCTGAGCGTCGGGCAGGCGGTCTTCTACGACCGCAAATCGAAGCTCCATCCTCAGTTCCTCCCTCATGACTATATTATAACATAACCATCGGGGCTTAGACACAGCGATTCACGCAGGAAACGACCCCATTCACGCAGGTTTGACAGCCCTCAAAAAAAGGACGATGGAAATTTGTGATAGGAGAATGAAGTTTTGTGTTGTTGAAAACTTTCGGCAGACATAGAAAAAGCGCACCCCTTCTGCTTCTGTGTGGAGAAGGGGTGCGCTTCGTTTATACTTCGAGTTCAGGCAACTGCTCTTATTTTTCTCATCTCTTTTCCACTTCTTTGACAAAAAGTGAGATGAAGCACACAAAAGACAACAAAATGCCCGGCACAGAGTAAGCAAAATACCCTGTGCCGGGCGGAGGGAAAAAAGTTTTCTTAGTGGTTGGCGGCGCGGTAGATGGCGATCATGTCGTCGAGGCTGAGTTTTTTGGCCGAGCCGAGGGCGGAGCCGGAAGCCTCGAGGCAGCGGCGGGCCATCTCGTTGATCTGCGCGTCGGTGGGGTCGATGCCCAGCTCATGGAAGCTGGCGGGCATCCCGATGCTGTGGTAGAAGTCCACCATGGCCTCGATGCCTTTCAGGGCGATCTCCTCGTCGGTGCCGTCGGTCGTCACGCCCATGACGTTCCGGGCAAAGCGGACGAAGCGGGGCAGGCAGTCCTTATAGACATACCGCGCCCAACTGGGCCAGAGGGCGGCGAGGCCCGCGCCGTGGGTCACGTCGAACATACCGCCCATCTCGTGCTCGAGTTTGTGGGACATAAAGTCGCCGCTGGCGATGCCGCAGCCGGTCAGGCCGTTGTGAGAGAGACTGCCCGCCCACATCACCTCGGCCCGGGCTTCGTAGTTGGCCGGGTCGGTGTGGAGGATGACCGCGTTCTTCATCACGGTGCGCAGCAGGCCTTCGGCCAGCGCGTCGGTCAACTCCATATTGCCGCCATTGGTGAAATAGCGCTCCATGGTGTGCATCATGATGTCGGCGCAGCCGGACTCGGTCTGATAGTCGGGCAGGGTCTTGGTGAGCTCGGGGTCCATGATGGCGAACTTCGGGCGGCTGATGTCGTCGTTGTAGGCCCGCTTCTGGTGGGTGTCCACCCGAGTGATGACGCTGCTGTTGGATGTTTCGCTGCCCGCCGCCGCGATGGTCAGGATGCTGGCCACCGGCAGGCACTTGCTGGCCGTGCGGGTGTGCTCGTACAGCTCCCAGACGTCCTTTTCCGGCTCGGCCAGGCCGTAGGCGATGGCCTTGGCCGTGTCGATGACGCTGCCGCCGCCCACGGCCAGCAGGAAGTCGATGCTGTTCTCTTTGCCGATGTGGATGCCCTCGTAGACCTTGTCGAGGTGGGGGTTCGGCACGACGCCGCCCAGCGTCCAGCTGGAAATGCCGGCCTCAGCCAGCGACTTTTCGGCCCGGTCCAGCACACCGGAGCGGACGGCGCTCTTGCCGCCGTAGACGATGAGGACACGGGTGCCGCCGTATTCGCGCACCAGCGCGCCTACGCGCTGTTCGGTGCCTTTGCCGAAGATGACCCGGGTGGGGGAGTAGAACTCGAAATTGCTTGCCATAGTGGTTTGCCTCCTTGTAAGTGCTGCTTTCTGAGCAAAAGTATACACGAAATAGATTCGGAAATCTACACGCCCTGCGCCTGCCGCTGCAAAATATCCGGGGCAAAACAAAACCCGCATCCTCCCGGCAGGAAAACGGGAGGATGCAGGCTTCATTGGAAAACATCAGACAAAAAACCTGCCGACTCGAGGCGGTTGCAAGCCCTCAGTCGGCAGGATGCTTACTTCTTCGGAGTCATAGCCTCTTGACCTCGATTTCTTCATTTTTCGGTCTGTACCGGACGTTTCATAGAAGATTCTCCTTTGAAACGGTGAAGAACGATTGGCAGGGGAATGAATTTCTTAGTACATTGGAATGACCCTTTTCTTAACCGTTGGAGTGCGGGATACGAATCACAGAGATGAATTTCATATTACCACATTCTTTCGAGTTAGATTTGCGAAGGGAGTGTCATTACTTAGTACATTGGAGTTTCTCCTTTAGAGTTATTCAAATAAGACGTTCCGTACAAAAGCTTTCTTCATTGGGATCACCTTCGGCGGATCTATTTGAACGCGAGGGATTTTATTTCACAGACTGTTCTGTTATTCGCTTTATTGATGCTCAAGAACGGCTCTTGTTGTTGTGTTTTTATACGGGGGAAACATCCCGTTTGTGGTAAGCCTCTGTTTTGCTTCTCAGCGAACCCCGACAGTCTGTGCGTACTGTGCGGGTTCCATATCGACCATCGGTCTTCGCTCCTTTCTGCTTAAAGTCAGCGGGGTTAGCTCTCATTTGAGCTTCTGCTGTACTTCTCTGGTTTCTGGCTTTATTATACACGCGCGGGCGCGGTTTGTCTATTCGCAGAATGCACAATGAATTAGATATATTTTTTCAATAAATGACAAAAAAACTGTATTGTTCATACAAACGCACGACTGAGACAGCCTCCCTGCGCAGTCTGGACGGCCCGCAGGGCCTTTTGTAGAAAACCTCTGCATAAGAACTGCCAGACTTTGTTCCGGGTGATTGACGGGACGGCGGGAATGCGATAAACTGCCCGAAAATTTCGGGTCGTTCGTGGAAGGATTTGCGCAAAACGGGAGAAAACGGCAGAAAACTCTTACGCGGGGCGGGAGTTTGTGCTATCATAGCGGGCAATGAATGGTAGTCGTGCAAAGACAGACGAAGGTTCCGCCCTCGTCTGTCTTTTTTTTGTGCGGCGAAAGTTCCGAAAGACTTTACCCCACAACACAAATGAGGAGAAAATCAAAAATGCCTAAGACTCTGCTTGAAAAAATCGTCTTTACTGTCGTTATGGCCGCTATCATGGTCTATGGAATGATCGTCTACAATGTCGCCCTCGCTACCGGCGGCGTGACCAACGCCACCTTCGGCATGGCCCTGCATGAGATGCCCATTATGGTGCCGGTGGCCTTCGTGCTGGAGTTCTTCGTGGTGGAAAAGCTGGCGACTGCGCTGGCCTTCACCTTCATGCGCCCCACCGACCGGCCGCAGTTCATCACCTATGCCATCTCTCTGATGATCGTCTGCATCATGTGCCCTGTCATGAGCCTTGTGGCAACGGTGCTGTTCAAGGAGCCCAGCTTCGGCACGTGGGTGCATACGTTCGGCTGCAATTTCCCGATGGCTCTGTGCTGGCAGATGTTCTACTGCGGCCCGCTGTCCCGCTTCATCTTCCGTGCTATCTTCCGCCGCGGTGGACAGAACGCCCGGTGAGCCTATATCCTATATTATAAACAGGTAATATTACTTAATAAAGATAAGCTTCTGATTATAGCAGTTTGCGTTTTTAATGCACGAGCAACAGCCGCAAACTGCATATCGCAAAGATGCCGTTTTGACCGGCACTATTTTTGAAGATTGCGATAAGAAAATTTCATGGATCGCACACTTGACAGCTATATGAATTTTATATACCCGATATACATGGAGTGTATAATTCTGCCGGAAGGGTTTCGTTTTACCTCAAAAATGAAACGAACCACTAAGGAGTGACGAAGAATTTGGTCAAAATGGACAGTTTGGCTGCGAAATATTGAGCAAGATGCACAACGCTCCCGGCCAAGGTGTGAAATAAGATATAACAAAAAGTAGAATATCGACCAAAGGTCTTATCAAACTGCACCAATCGTGCTATGATACCAGACGCAAAAGGGCTGCGCTGAGCGCGGAAAGAGGGTGTGTTTCCATAAAAACAAACGCACCTTCTTTGATTTTTAGCACAGCTGCTTTAATAAAAGAAACGAAAGGAGATAGAGTGAAAACGAACGATACCTTTACGCTTCAGGATAAGACTCTGCTCAGAAAGGAGGCAAAGCGATGAACGCATTGACTGCGGCCCTGAAAGAAGAGCTGAATGTGGAGATGATCTCCCTCGGCGGCCTGCAGGTGCCGGAATCCGTGGTGGTCAGCTGGGGCATCATGCTGTTTCTGCTCATCGTCTCCATCCTGCTCACCCGGAACCTCAAGGTGGACCACATCTCCAGGCGGCAGGCCATCCTTGAGCTGGTCGTCACCACGATCGACAACTTCTTCACGGGCCTGCTGGGCGAGCAGGGCAGACGGTATGTGCCTTACCTCATGACGGTGGCTCTCTACATCGCCTGTGCGAACCTCATCGGTGTATTCGGCATCAAGCCCCCCACGAAGGATCTGAATGTCACCGCTGCGCTGGCGCTCATGAGTATCTGCCTCATCGAGTATTCCGGCATCCATGCCCGGGGCGGCAAGGGCTTCCTCAAGAGCCTCACCGCTCCCACCCCCATCATGACCCCCATGAACATCCTCGAGATCGCCATCCGCCCCACCAGCCTGTGTATGCGACTGTTCGGCAACGTGCTGGGCGCTTTCGTCATCATGGAGCTCATCAAGCTGGTGGTCCCGGTGTTCGTGCCGGCCATCTTCAGCCTGTACTTTGATTTGTTCGATGGTCTCATCCAGACCTATGTCTTTGTCTTCCTCACCTCGCTGTTCATGAAAGAGAGTATTGGTGGAGAAGAGTAAATTGATCGATTAAAAGGAGAAATAATTATGAACGGACTCGTAGCTCTGGGCGCTGGCATCGCAGCGCTGACTGGTATCGGCGGCGGCATCGGCATCGGCATTGCCACCGGCAAGGCAACGGAGGCCATCAGCCGCCAGCCGGAAGCTTCCGGTAAGATCCAGACCAACCTGCTGCTGGGTGCAGCTCTGGCCGAAGGTACTGCAATTTTCGGCTTCGTCGTTGCTCTGCTCATCATCCTGTTCCTGGGTTGATAACGGAGGCATGACGAATGCTGACTCTGAATCTGAACCTTCTGTATACAGTCGTCAACATTCTGGTTCTGTTTTTGCTGCTGCGCAAGTTCCTGTACAAGCCTGTCATGAACATCATCGCACAGCGCCAGAAGCAGGTGGATGACGCACTGAACGCCGCCGAGACCTCCAGGCAGGAGGCCACTGCGGCCCTGAACGACGCGCAGGCAAAGCTGCGCAATGTGGACGCCGAGGCTGTTGCCCGCCGCACTGCCTACGAGCAGCAGGCCGAAAAGGACAAGCAGCAGCTGCTGGCTGACGCCCAGAAGCAGGCCGACGCCATCCTGGCCGAGGGCAAAGCTGCCGCCGAGGCCGAGCGTCAGCACAAGCTGCGTCAGGCTGACGCCCAGACCACTGCACTGGCCCGCGCCATGTGTGAGAAGCTGCTGGCCCGCAGCCTGAACGAGCAGGACGACGCCCGCCTGCTGGACGACCTGTTGGAGAAAGCGGGGGCTGAAAATGGCAAGTGAATTCAGCACCGAGTTCTTCTCGGCCAACCGCATCGTCAAAGCTGACCTCCGTGCCGCCCGCACCCCCCGCGAGGAGGACCTGGAGCGCATCAAGAAAGAGGTCGCGAAGCTGTACGACGCCACCGAGGTCATCCTGAACGTCACGGTGGACGACAGCCTCCTCTCCGGCTATGTGCTGCAGATCGGCGACCGCGTCTTCGATAACTCCGGCCGCCACGCCATCGACCAGATGATGGCCGACAAACCCTCTCTGGCCACCCTCAAGACCCGCATCGAGGACTACAAGCCCGCCGCCACCAGCGAAGAGGGCGGCGTGGTCATCTCCTCCGCCGACGGCATCGTGGAAGTGGAAGGCATGGACCGCGCCGTCTACGGCGAGATCGTCACCTTCGAGAATGGCGCCAAGGGCATGGTGGAGAGCGTCGAGCCGGGCCGTCTGGGCATCATGCTCTTCGACGGCGCTGAGACCGTCGGCGTCGGCACCATGGTCACCCGCAGCGGCAAGCGTGCCGGCATCCCGGTGGGCGACGGCTTCCTTGGCCGGGTCATCGACCCGCTGGGCGAGCCCATCGACGGCAAAGGCCCCATCGAGGCTGTGGGCTACAACCCCATCGAGAAGCAGGCCCCTGGCATCCTCGAGCGCCAGAGCGTGGATACGCCGCTCCACACCGGCATCCTCGCCATCGACTCCATGTTCCCCATTGGCCGCGGTCAGCGTGAGCTGATCATCGGCGACCGCCAGACCGGCAAGACCTCTATCGCCACCGATGCCATCCTGAACCAGAAGGACACCGGCGTGCTCTGCATCTACGTCGCCATCGGTCAGAAGGCTTCTTCTATCGCCCGCGTGGCCGAAGATCTGAAGAAGCACGGCGCGATGAGCTATACCACCATCGTGGCGGCTACCGCTTCCGACAGCGCCCCGCTGCAGTACATCGCACCCTACGCCGGTACGGCTCTGGCTGAATATTTCATGGCTCAGGGTAAGAGCGTCCTCATCGTCTACGATGACCTCTCCAAGCACGCGGTGGCCTACCGTGCCATCTCCCTGCTGCTCCGCCGCTCTCCGGGCCGTGAGGCTTACCCCGGCGACGTCTTCTATCTGCACTCCCGTCTGCTGGAGCGCTCCTGCCGCATGAGCGACGCACTGGGCGGCGGCTCCATCACCGCACTGCCCATTGTTGAGACCCAGGCAGGCGACGTGTCCGCTTACATCCCCACCAACGTCATCTCCATCACCGACGGTCAGATCTTCCTCGAGAGCGCCCTGTTCAACGCCGGCAACCGCCCGGCTGTCAACGTGGGCCTGTCCGTCTCCCGTGTCGGCGGCGCAGCCCAGACCAAGGCCATGAAGAAGGCCAACGCCAACCTGCGTATCGAGCTGGCTCAGTACAAGGATATGGAGTCCTTCGCACAGTTCAGCTCCGATCTGGACGCCGAGACCCGCCATCAGCTCGAGCACGGCAAGGCTTTGACCGAGATGCTCAAGCAGCCGCTCTATCAGCCCAAGACCGACGCCGAGCAGGTGGTCATCCTTGTGCTGGCTTCCCACGGGATGCTGGACGAAGTGCCTCTCGCTGAGCAGCGGGCGCGCACCGCTGCCTTTGTTCGCCAGTTCCATGCAGATGTGTCCGGCACGATGGATGCCATCACGGCCACCGGCAAGCTCACTCCCGAGCAGACCGACACCATCCTGAACGCATGGAAGGCCTACGAGGGAGGCGAGAGTCATGGCGTCCAGTAAGCTGCTGAAAGAGCGCATCGAGAGCATTCAGGATACCCGCAAGATCACGAACGCGATGTATCTTATCTCTTCCTCCAAGCTGCGCAAGGCACGCAAGAACTACCAGAACGTCCTGCCCTACTTCACCCGCATGAGAGACACCATCTCCCGTGTCGTCCCCCATCTGCCCGATGAGCCGGTGCATCCGTTCTTCCACGAGCGGCAGAGAGAGGACGGCGATCCCCGCCGCGCCTATCTGGTGCTGACGGCAGACAAGGGCATGGCAGGCTCTTTCAACCAGAACGTGCTGAAACTCCTGCTGGAAAAGGCTGACAGGAACGACCGTTTCTATGTCATCGGTCAGGTGGGCTACCGCGCCCTCCGCAAAGACCCCCGCCTGGTGCAGGAGTTCCAGTACGGCGCGACTGCCCCGTCGCTGCAGCGCGCCCGTGACATCACGGTGGACGCCATCGACGACTTCAAGTCGGGCAAACTGGATGAGATCTATCTTATCTACACCAAGATCCAGAACGCGCTCACCAGTGAGCCGGTCATGGTGCGTCTGCTGCCGCTGGACCGCGAGCATCTGCAGCCCGCCCCCAAGGGTCTGGGCGACCCCCGCGGCGAAGTCGAGCTGGTGCCGGACGCATGGACGGTGTTCGAGCAGACCGCTCCTATCTATATGCACGGCATGATCTTCGGTGCCATGACCGAGAGTTTCTGCGCTGAGCAGAGCGCCCGCATGACCGCCATGGATTCGGCCACCAAGAGCGCCAACGATATGATACGCGACTTGCAGCTGGAATATAACCGCACCCGCCAGGGCTCCATCACTCAGGAGATCACCGAGATCATCGGCGGCGCGTCTGCGGTGAGATCACAAGAATAACTTTTCCGCATAGCCTCCCCTCGCCAGGGGAGATGGCACGACGCCAGTCGTGACGGAGAGGTTGACACATCTAAATATACGAGGCAAATCTATGATACAGGGAAAAATTATTCGCGTGGCCGGCCCTGTGGTGGACGTGCAGTTCACCGCAGGCCGACTGCCTGCCCTGCAGGAAGCGCTGACCGTGACCGCAGAAGGCACCGAGCGCACGATGGAGGTGGCGCAGCACGTCAACGAATCGACGGTGCGCTGCATCATGCTCTCGGCCAGCGAAGGTCTGGGCAAGGGTATGGAAGTCACCGCCACCGGCCACGGCCTGACTGCCCCGGTGGGCGAGGCCACGCTGGGCCGTATGTTCGACCCGCTGGGCCGCCCCATCGACGGCAAGGGCTCTGTGGACGATGTGCCGCACTGGCCCATCCACCGCAAGGCTCCCAGCTTTGCAGAGCAGAAGCCCGCTACTGAGATTTTGGAAACGGGCATCAAGGTCATCGACCTGCTGGCCCCCTACGCCAAGGGCGGCAAGATCGGTCTGTTCGGCGGCGCAGGCGTCGGCAAGACCGTCCTGATCCAGGAACTTATCCACAACGTGGCCACCGAGCACGGCGGCTACTCCATCTTCACCGGCGTCGGCGAGCGCTCCCGTGAGGGCTGCGACCTCTGGGGAGAGATGAACGCCTCCGGCGTCCTGAACAAGACCGCGCTGGTCTTCGGTCAGATGAACGAGCCCCCAGGAGCCCGTATGCGGGTGGCGGAGACCGGCCTGACCATGGCCGAGTATTTCCGCGAGGAGACCCACAAGGACGTGCTGCTTTTCATCGACAACATCTTCCGTTTCGTGCAGGCCGGCTCTGAGGTCTCTGCTCTGATGGGCCGTATGCCCTCGGCTGTCGGCTATCAGCCTACGCTGGCCAACGAGCTGGGCGCTCTGCAGGAGCGTATCACCTCCACCCGCGACGGCTCCATCACCTCGGTGCAGGCCGTCTACGTCCCCGCCGACGACCTGACCGACCCCGCTCCCGCTACCACGTTTGCACATCTGGACGCAACCACCGTCCTGAGCCGTAAAATCGTCGAGCAGGGCATCTATCCCGCTGTGGACCCGCTGGCTTCCACCTCCCGCATTCTGGAAGCTGACATCGTGGGCGAGGAGCACTACCGCGTGGCCCGCAAGGTGCAGGCAACGCTGCAGCGCTATCAGGAACTGCAGGACATTATCGCCATTCTGGGCATGGACGAGCTGGGCGAGGAAGACAAGCTCACCGTCACCCGTGCGCGTAAGCTGCAGAAGTTCCTGTCCCAGCCCTTCTCGGTGGCTGAGAACTTCACCGGCCTGCCCGGCAAATATGTGCCGCTGGCCGAGACGGTCAAGGGCTTTGCCGCCATCGTGGACGGCAAGTGCGACGACCTGCCCGAGTGGGCCTTCTTCAACGTAGGCACCCTCGACGACGCCCGCAAGAAGGCAGCGGACAAGCTGGCGGAGGAAAAAGGCGGTGAGGCCTGATGAACAGCTTCATCCTCAACATCACGGCTTCCAGCGGTGAGTTCTATCAGGGCAGCTGCGAGAGCATGGTGCTGCCCGTGAAGGACGGCGTCTATGGTGTTCAGGCCGGCCACAGCCCGGTGCTGGTGGCTATCCACATGGGGATGCTCAAGTTCACTGTGGACGGCGAGACCCGCGAGATTCTGGTCGGCGACGGCATCGCTGAGGTGACACCCACCTTCGTGCTTCTTCTGGTGGACAGCGCCGAGCGTCCCGAAGACATCGACAAGAACCGTGCCGAGGCTGCCCGCATCCGCGCCGAAGAGCGCCTGCAGCATAAGCAGAGCATGCACGAGTATTACCAGACCAAGATCGCTCTGGACCGCGCCATGCAGCGTCTGCAGACCGCCGCGAAGTATAAGCGTTAAAACTTCCTTTCTATAGCAGTTTGCGTTTTTAATGCCCAAGCAACATCCGCAAACTGCATATCGCAAATATGCCGTTTCGATAGGCACTATTTTTGAAAATTGCGATAAACGATATTTCTCCATTTTTCTCCATAAACAAAGGGCCTGCCCTTGCCGCACCTGCGGCGGGGTGGGCTCTTTTTTTGCGTCCCTCTCTTGACAGCGGTGCGGCAAAGTGATATGATTTTGGTATCAAAAAGAAACACTTCCGGACTCATAAGGAGGGAACTGTTATGGAAGAAAAGATCCTGAACGCCCGCAAAAACGGCATGGCGGTACTGCTGCTCACCCTGCTGGGCTATGCGGCATCCATTGCCCTGTTCGTTTGCAGCGTCCTGCTGCTGGAGGATGACCGGCTGCTTCCGGGCATCCCGCTGCTGATCCTGTCCATTGCCTATTGGATCGCAGGCATTTTTCTGTTCTGCGGCCTGAAGGTACTCAAGCCCCAGGAGGCTCTGGTGCTTACCCTTTTTGGCGATTATGTGGGCACCCTGAAGGGCCAGGGCTTTTACTGGGTAAATCCCTTCTGCGCCGCCGTCAACCCTGCCGCAGGCACCCGGCTGAGCCAGAGCGGGGACGTGACCAGCAAGGAGAGCGGTGCAGCCGCCCTGCTGAGCGTCAGCGGCCAGAACAGCCAGCTCGCCTCAAGCAGCGTAAGCAAAAAGATCTCCCTGAAGATGATGACCCTGAACAACTCCCGGCAGAAGATCAACGACTGTCTGGGCAACCCGGTGGAGATCGGTATCGCCGTGATCTGGCGGGTCACCGACACTGCCAAGGCGGTGTTCAATGTGGACAACTACAAGGAGTACCTCTCCCTCCAGTGTGACAGCGCCCTGCGGAACGTAGTGCGGGTGTACCCCTACGATGTGGCCCCCAACGTGGACACCACCGGAGACGGCGTGGCCGACGAGGGCAGCCTGCGGGGCTCCTCGGAGGTGGTGGCGGCCCGCATCCGGGACGAGATCCAGAAAAACGTGGCTGAGGCAGGCATCGAGGTGGTGGAGGCCCGGATCACCTATCTGGCCTATGCGCCGGAGATCGCCGCAGTGATGCTCCAGCGCCAGCAGGCCAGTGCCATCATCGACGCCCGCAAGATGATCGTGGACGGCGCCGTGGGCATGGTGGAGATGGCACTGGACCGGCTGAGCGAAAACAAAGTGGTGGAGTTGGATGACGAACGTAAAGCGGCCATGGTCTCTAACCTGCTGGTGGTGCTCTGCGGCAACCGGGACGCACAGCCCATCGTGAACAGTGGCAGCCTGTACTGATGGCAGAGCCCAAAAAGCAGATCCCCCTGCGCCTGAACGCAAAGCTCTACGAGGCCCTTGCCGCATGGGCTGAGGACGATTTCCGCTCGGTGAACGGGCAGATCGAGTATCTCCTCACCGAGTGTGTGCGTCAGCGCAAAAAGAATGGCCGGTACGTCTCCGATCAGATCGACCTGCCGCCGGAGCTGGATATTGAATGACCCTGCTCCCCTCCGGGGGCAGGCCTTGCAAAAACGCCGATGGTATATCGGCAGGGAGGATAACTATGACAGTAGGTATGGTACCCGGGGCAAGCATCGCAGGCATGGTGTTTTCCCTTGTCGTCTCCTTCGCACTTCCCATAGGCCTCTTCGTTTACGCAAAGAAGAAGCTGGGCGCGAAGGCTGCACCGTTCTTTATCGGGTGCGGCGTTTTCTTCGTGATGGTGCTGATGCTGGAAGCTGCCATTCATCGTATCGTGTTCCAGCTGGCCGGAGAAGCGCTGACCGGAAGCGTGATCCTATACGCAGTCTATGGTGGCCTGATGGCAGCTCTTTTTGAAGAGACCGGTCGTTACATCGCCATGAGGTTTCTGGTGAAGCCGATGGACTTTCCGAATGCCTTTATGTATGGTGCCGGACACGGCGGCGTGGAGGCAATGCTTCTGTGCGGCGTGGCATCTATCAGCAACATCGCAAGTGCCGTGATGATAAACTCCGGCACCATGTCTGCGCAGCTGGCGTCTCTTGACGCAGAGAAGGCGGCAGACACGGCAGCGGCTCTTTCGGCGCTGTGGACGACACCGAGCTTGACGTTTTTTGCAGGCGGCGTAGAGCGGATCATTGCGGTGGTGCTCCATCTGAGCCTGTCGATTCTGGTGTTCCAGTCCATCCGCAAAAAGTCCCAGAAAGACCTGCTCAATGCGTATCTGTTCCACTTTGTCATCGACTCGCTGTCCGTTCTGCTCAGTGCAGTGGCATCTGTCTGGGTGGTGGAGCTTGTCACCGCACTCGTGACCGGCGGGGCTGTCCTAATGGCAAGGTATGCCTGCATGGAAGAGTGAACGCGCGGAAATATTCTTGATATGTAGTATATAAAAGTCCCCTCTTCGTCATTGGAGCAAGAACCGTGACGAAGAGGGGACTTTCGTTTTCTGTTATTTTTTCTCGTGGCCGGCCCAGCCGCTGGACTGGATGACTTCGCCGTCCGGGGTACACCAGAGGGCTTCCACGCCGTCGAGGGACTCGATGAGCTTCCGGCCATCCTCAAGGGACATACAGAACAGGCCGGTGGTGAGGCAGTCGGCTGCGCCGGAGTCAGGGGAGAGGACGCTCACGCTGTCAAAGTAGCGGGCGGGCCAGAGGGTGTCCGGGTCGATGAGGTGATGGTAGCGCACGCCGTCCACGACGTAGTAGCGCTGATAGTTGCCGCTGGTGACGAGAGCCATATCGCTCATGTTGACACCGGAGACGTAGGAAGAGCTGGCAGTGTAGACGTCCGAGGCGTTCCACGGGTTCTCCACGCCGCCCGACCACTGGGAGCCGTCGGGCTTTGTGCCGATGGCGCGGAGGTTGCCGCCCACGCTGATGAGGGCGCTTTTCAGGCCCCGGGCCTCAGCGGCCTGTGCCACCATCTCCACAGCGTAGCCCTTGCCCACGCTGCCCACGTCGAGGGACATATCCGGGTCGGAGAGGTAGACGGTCCTTGCATTTTCGTCGATGACGAGGTTGGAGATGTCGCAGTGCTGGGCGGCGGCATCCAGCGCCTCCTGTTCGGGCAGCTTGTTGTCCGCCTCGTTCGTGTTGGCTTCGGCGGCCTCGCGGTAGTCGTGCCAGATGCGGAGGACGCTGCCCATGGCGATGTTCAGCTTGCCGTTGGTGGTGTCGTACATCTGTCGGGCCAGTTCCAGCATCCCGAGGATCTTATCGTCCACCTGAACAGGTGCAATGCCGGCGTTGTCGTTGACGGTCTTGACATTCACCACACCGTCATAATCGTTGTAGATGTCGTAAAGGCGGTGGTATTCCAGCAAGTCGGCGTGGAGGGCGTCCATCTGACGGGAGAACTCCTCCTCGCTGTCGCAATAGGCAATGACCTGCGTGACGGTGTCGAAGGCATCATAGAAGATGGTGCTGTACCGCTGGGCGTCGGCGCTCACGCCCGAAGAGGCGGGTTTCTGGGCCGAGCCGCAGGCGGTGAGGACACCGAGGCAGAGCGCCCCGGTCAGCAGAGCGGAAACGAAACGCTTGATGCTCATGCCTGCTCCTTTGCCGCAGCGGTGAAGGAGGCATGCTCTTCCGACAGGTGGGCCAGCAGGTCGCCGAAGACCCAGTTCTTGTTGGACGGAGTGACCACGGCTTTGAGGGGGATGTTCACCTGTGCCTGCTTCATGAGGTCCAGCAGGGTGTCGAGGTCTTTCTCCTTGAAGTTCGCCAGAACCAGTGCGGGAGGGTAAGCGCCCGGTTCCAGCACGAGGGTGCGGGAGACTTTTGTCTCCACCTCGCCCAGCAGCTGGGCGACGGTCTTGCCTGCGTCGGCAGGGGAGACGAGAAGCAGCTTCATGCCGAAGGCGGGAGCCATCCCCTCGAGGATGCCCCGGTCGGCGGCGGACAGGTTCCAGCCCAGCGCCAGCGGAACGCCGGCGTTCTGGTTGCGTGCGATATGTGCTTTCATTGCATCGTACCTCTTTTTCAAAGGATAAATCAAAATACACTATAGTATACCATAAAGATTGAAAAAAGAAAACGACCACCGCTCCTTTTTGCAAAGCGGGCAGCAGTCGAACAAGAAAGACGCTATTGTATTTTGTCAAAAGTTGTGATATTCTGAAACTGCTGTCAGAAATGGCGGCAGGCACTGTCTGCAAATGCAGGTGGTCACGCTCCTCTGGCCGAGTGTCAGGGGGGACGAAATGCTTTTTGCTTCCCCTGACGCGAGAGCGAAAGGGGGGATGTTCTATGACGCTGAGTGAAGTTATTCAACTGCTTGCCCTGATTGGCGGAGCAGTTTTTGTGACCTTTCAGATTACATGGACGATTTCCAACGGCAAAAAGAAATGACCGCCCATGCCCTCAGAAAGCAAGCGGTCATTCTTTTAACCTAATGCCGGAAGAGCGCTGACCATTTGCTGGACAGTGCCTTCTTTATTTGTAGTATAATCGTTTCAGCGTGAATTGTCAACGCTGAAAGTGTAACTTAGTTCATCTTCTTGCCGAAGAACTCCACTTCCTTACGGATGAAGCTCATCAGCTCGTCGAACTGGTCGGGGGTCAGGCTCTGCGCACCGTCGCACTTGGCTTTGGCGGGGTCGTTGTGGACTTCGATCATCAGGCCGTCGGCACCGGCGGCGACAGCGGCCTTGGCCAGCTGAGGCACCATCCATGCGTGGCCGCAGGCGTGGCTGGGGTCTACGATGACGGGCAGGTGGGTCATCTTGTGGAGCATGACCACGCCGGCGAGGTCGAGGGTGTTGCGCATACTGGTCTCAAAGGTACGGATGCCGCGCTCGCAGAGGATGACGTTCTCGTTGCCCTCGGCCATGATGTACTCAGCGCTCATGACGAACTCCTCGAGGGTGTTGGCGAGGCCGCGCTTGAGCAGGACAGGTTTTTTCTGACGGCCTACAGCCTTGAGCAGTTCGAAGTTCTGCATATTGCGGGCACCCACTTGGATGAGGTCTACGTTCTCGAAGAGGGGCAGATGTTCGGTGTTCATGATCTCGGTGACGATGGGAGAGCCGGTGGCACGGCGGGCCAGCTTGAGCAGGTCGAGACCCTCGCTGCGCATCCCCTGGAAGGAGTAGGGGGAAGTGCGGGGCTTGAACGCACCGCCGCGCAGCAGGGAAGCGCCGGCTGCCTTGACGCGCTGGGCGCAGTAGGTGATCTGCTCCTCGTTCTCGATGCTGCAGGGGCCGGCGATGACAGCGAAGCTGCCGCCGCCGATCTTCACGCCTTCCACGTCGATGACGCTGTCATCCGGGTGGAACTTGCGGTTGGCCTTCTTGTAGGGCTCCGACACGCGGCGGCAGGTCTCGACCACCGGGTTTGCCAGCACCCAGCTCTCGGCGATGGCCTTGGTGTCGCCGATGAGGCCGAGGATGTGGGTGTCGCTGCCCTTGGAGTCGTTGATCTGCAGGCCCATGCCTTCCAGCTCGGTGCAGAATTCGTGGACTTTTTCTTTGGGGGCGTCCTGTTTGAGTACAATGATCATGGCGGGTTCTCCTTTTCCTGTTCTGGTACGGCAGGGGAGATGAGGCCGCCTTGCCGTTGATGTTTCAATATCGTAAACTTCAGTATCGTGAAGTGATTGGGCATGGACATAGCATAGCACTTCAGTTTCATGAAGTCAATAGCCTTTCCGAAATTTTTTGAATTTTGGGAGAGAAAGTGGTAGAATAAATCTGGACTCAACCTCTCAGTCTCGCTTCGCTCGACAAGGCCGGGTTGCGGCACCCAGCATCCGCTGCGCATTGCGCGCGTCTTGCTGGCCGCTGCCCCAACAACGACTCCCTGTTTCCGCCACTGGCGGCGGTCGTCGTTGTTGCCCCTACCGAGGGGAGCCTCTGGCGAAGAGAGAAAGCTTTCCGTACTGCCAAGGCCTCCCCTCGTCAGGGGAGGTAGCTGCGCCAAAGGCACAGACGGAGAGGTTAATCATATCTCAACGCGTCGATGGGATTGAGCCGCGCGGCGCGTTTTGCGGGCAGATAGCCGAACAGCACTCCGATGAATACCGAGATGCCGAAAGCTGCCGCGATGGAGTTGAAGGACGGGCTGACCGTGATGTCCATGCCATCGGTGAACATGGGCAGCACCTGATTGGCGATGGCCGACACGATGTAGCCGAGGACGATGCCCAGCGTGCCGCCAAGAGCCGAGGTTGTAGCCGCCTCGGTGACGAACTGGGCCAGAATGGTCTTTTCCTTTGCGCCCATGGCCTTGCGGATGCCGATCTCACGGGTGCGCTCGGTGACAGACACCAGCATGATGTTCATGATGCCGATGCCGCCCACCAGCAGCGAGATACTGGCGATGCCGGTGAGGATGACGATGACCATGTTGATCATCTTGTTCATCTCTTCCAGCCACTCGCTGGCGCTGTAGACGTAGTAAGCATTGTCGCTCTTGAAGATGTCATACAGTCCCTGCTCCACCGCAGCCTTGGCCTCGTTGGCCTGGCCCTCGTCCACCATGATGGCGGAGTAGGAGTCCGGCGAGCTTTCGTTGGAAAGGCGCATGGCCGTGGTGTAGGGCAGGTAGACGGCATCGTCGTCACTGCCCTCCTGCTGGTCGAAGTTGGAGATCTTGGCCTTCAGCACACCCACGATGCGGAACTTATAGGGGCCAAGCTTGATGGTCTGGCCCACCGCATTGCCGCCGTAGGCCGTGCGGTTGATGTAATCGCCGATGACGCAGATCTGCTTGTTGTCTGCGATGTCCATATACTGGATGTTCCGGCCCTTGGCGAGGGTGTAGCCCTTCGACTCGATGTAGTTCTCATCCACGCCGTACACCGTACCGTAACGGTATTGCGTCGTGCCCACCTTGGGGGTGTTGTCGCTGAAATCCAGCTGCGGCGAGATGGAGGAAAGCAGTTCTGGGTTCTTTTTGACGATGTCGTACAGATCATCCACCGTCGCAGTGCGGGAACCATAGCCCCATATTTGGATGGAGAGGGTGTTGGTTCCCATTGCGGAAAAGCTGTCCCGCATACTCCTGGTCATGCCGTTGCCCAGACCGACGATGACGATGACCGCCATGACGCCGATGATGATGCCCAGCATGGTCAGAAACGTGCGCAGTTTATTGCTCCAGACGTTCTGCAGTGCCTGACGGAAAGTCTCTAATACCATTATTTTGCTTCCTCCTGTGCCGCTTCGCCGGACAGAGTGGGCTGCACGACAGCCTCAGGCGCGTGGGCGTCGCCGTCGTACACCACCTGACCGTCTTCCAGACGGATGATACGCTCCGCCTGCACGGCGATGGAATTGTCGTGGGTGATGAGCACCACGGTATGCCCCTCCCTGTGGAGCTGCTGGAGCATCCCGATGACCTCGCGGCCAGTGTGGGAGTCCAGAGCGCCGGTGGGCTCGTCGGCGAGGATGACCGCCGGGTTGCGCACCAGAGCACGGGCAATGGACACACGCTGCTGCTGGCCGCCGGAGAGCTGGTTGGGCAGGTTTTTGAGCTTATCCCCCAGACCCACCTTTTCCAGCACTTCCTGCGCCATCCGGTGGCGTTCGGCGCGGGAGATATTCGCGTAGATCAGCGGCACCTCCACGTTCTCCATCAGGTTGAGGCGGGGCAGAAGGTTATACTGCTGGAAGATGAAACCCAGCATCTCGTTGCGCACATCTGCCAGCTCGTCTCGGTTCATCTTGCCCACGTCCCTGCCGTTGAGCCGGTAGGTGCCGTAGGTGGGGACGTCCAGACAGCCGATGATGTTCATGCAGGTGGACTTGCCCGAACCGGACTGGCCCACGATGGCCACAAACTCCCCTTTCTCGATCTTCATCGTGATGTGGTCGGCGGCCTTTACCAGCGTATCGCCCATCTGATAATACTTGCACACCTGCTCAAATTCGATCAGAGCGCTCATGGGGCACCTCCTTACCAGATACTGTCGCTGTAATAGTCATCCGACACAGAGCTGGTGTCGTAGGCCACCGTGTCGTCCTCCTGCAGGCCGCTCTTGATCTCGGTGTAGCTGTCATCGCTGACGCCGGTCTCGACCTTGACGTAGACATAGCCGTCCGGTGCGTCCATGTCTTCCACCGCATTGGCTGCGCTGGGAGACTTCTTGCTCACCAGCACATAGCCGCCGCGGATAACGGCAGCATTCGGCACGACGAGAGCGTTGCCGGCCTCGGCCACGACGATCTCAGCGTTGGCGTTCATTCCGGGGCGCAGGCCGTCGGTGTTATCGATGCGGATGGTGATGGGGTAAGTCGTGGTGCCGCCGCTGGAGCTGCCCTTCATGGACACACGGGTGACTGTGCCGACATAGGTCTTGTCCGTCACAGCGTCAGCGGTGATCTGGACTTTCTGACCCACGGACAGTGCGCCGATCTGCAGCTCATCCACATTGATGACCATCTCCAGATAGCTCAGGTCGTAGATGACGCAGAGGGTGCTGCCGGAGGTCAGGGCGTCGCCCTGCTTGGCGTCCTTCTCAATGATGGTGCCGCTGATGGGCGAGGTAATGGTGTAGTTAGACATATTGTCCTGCTGATTCTGCATCGAGATCTCAGCGCTGCGCAGGGACTCAGAAGCAGACTGGATGGATTCGGTCAGCTCGTCGCCGGTCAGCTCGATGATGATGTCACCCTTGGAGACCGCGCCGCCCTCCTGCACATTGATGGCGGAAACGGTGCCGCTGGCCTGAGCGGTCAGGGTGCGCTCTGCCTGATAGGCAAAGGTGGCAGAGGCGATGGAGCTGACGCCATTGACGCTGGCGGTAGCGGCCTGGGCGGTGGTCAGACCGCCGGCATTGTTGACCCGGATGGTGACGGTGCGCACCAGCAGGTTGCCGGTGCTCAGCTCATCGGTGCCGGTGACGGCGGTGATGGTGCCATTCAGCGTCTCAAAGGTGCCGTCCAGCACCACGTCAGCGCTCTGGCCCACCGAGAAGTTGGCGGCGTCGGCTGCCGGGAACAGCAGGTTCAGCAGCATCTTGGAGCTGTCGCGGATGACCGCCACCTCCTGGCCGCTGGTCACCTCGTCGCCCTTTGCGACCTTGAGGCTGCTGACGGTGCCGTCCACCTCTGCGCGGACATACTGGCGGTCCACAGTCTTGTCATAGCTGCGCTGGGCCTGCTGCAGGGCAATGCTGGCTTTTTCCAAATTGGTGGAAGCGTCCGAGCTGTCGATGGTGTAGAGCACATCGCCCTCCTCCACCTTGTCGCCCTCTTCAAAGCCGCCGGTGAGGATCTTGCCGTCCACCAGAGACTTGACGGTATATGTATTGGCCGGGTTCAGCGTGCCGGTGCCGCTCAGGGAGTTGGAGACATCCTGACGGACCGGCGTCGTCTCGGCGTAGGTCACATCGCGGCTGGCAGCGCCATTCCTGCCGCCGCCTATGAGAAAGACAGCGCCCGCTGCCGCCACGACGACCAGCGGCACGAGCCATTTCCAGTTCTTTTTGGCAAATGCGCCTGCACCGGTCCTACCCTTGGCTCCGGTCATTTCCCCGGCAACCTCAGCAGACTGAGCCGCTGCATCCTTTTTCTTTTTCCAGATCATGCTTTTCCTCCTAGTCGATGCAAAAGGGCATAGTTGCCCCTTTGCACGAAAAATCTGTTATTGGTAGTGTATCGCATTTCACCAAAATACTCAAGCGTCCAAATTTCATTTCACCCTTTATTTACAAAATACACGTCCGTTTTTATACAAAAAGAGACACCCGCAGCGCCCTTTTCAGAGCAATGCGGGTGTCTCTTATTTTTTATCCTATCAGGATGCGGCTTCGGCCTCGCTCAGCGGAGCCAGCTGCACATACACCCCGGCAGGGACGCAGGCCGCCCATGCACCTTCCTCGCTCAGCTGGCCGAACTGCTCACAGACATGGTCCGGGCATTGGCTGTCCTGAAACGAGATGGTGCCGTCTTTTACCTGTAAATGAACGACATAGCTGCCCACATCGTACAGGTAATCGTAGTCCTTATCCAGCGGCAGCACCTCGGTGATGCCGTCGCCGAAATCCACGACTGCTGCCAGCGGCTCCGTCCTGCTGCGCGGACGCAGCAGAAAGACCAGCAGGACAGCTGCCGCCAGGACGACGGCTGCGAAGAGGAGGTTTGCCTTCCAGCTCAGGCGTTTTGCGCCTTTTGCCGGCTCAGGCTGCTTGCGGATGCTCATGCAGCGTAGTCGCTGGCAGCAGCACCGGCAATACGGCCAAAGACGGTGAAGTCAGCAACAGCGTTGCCGCCCAGACGGTTTGCACCGTGGACGCCGCCAGTCACCTCACCTGCTGCGAACAGGCCGGGGATGACCTCGCCCTTCTCGTTCAGCACCTCGGTGTTGGCGTTGATCTTCAGGCCGCCCATGGTGTGATGGACACCGGCGGTGACCTTCACAGCGTAGTAGGGAGCGGTGTTCAGGGGGTTGGCGAAGCTGGTGCGGCCGAAGTCGGGGTCATTCTTGGCCTCAACGTAGCCGTTCCACTTCTCCATGGTCTCTGCGAAGGCAGCGGCATCGACGCCCATAGCCTTGCCCAGCTCCTCGTAGGTAGTGCCGGTGACGGTGTAGCCCTTCTTGATGTAGCCCTGGATGACGCTGGAAGCATCGGCCATGGCCTGATCGACGACCAGCCAGCTGTAGCTGCCGGTCTGGGCGATCTCAGCGGCGGAGACGACGTCGCGGGTGCCGACCTCGTCGATGAAGCGCTGGCCTTCCTCGTTGATGAGGATAGCGCCGTCGCCGCGCAGGCCCTCGGTGATGAGGGCAGCGGTGTTGGCCTCAACGGTGGGGTGGATCTGGATCTGGTCCATGTCCACGGTAGCAGCGCCGATGGCCTGTGCCATCTCGATGCCCTGGCCCTGGATGCCGGGGGCGTTGGTGGTCATGAAGCCCTTCAGCTCGGGCTTGTACTTGACGACCATGTCGAGATTTGCACCGAAGCCGCCGGTAGCCAGAACGACTGCCTTGGCGTTGACGGTGACGGTCTCACCGGAAGCACCGGTGGCCTTGACGCCCACGGCAGCGCCGTTGGCATCGGTCAGGATCTCAGTTGCAGTGGTGTCCAGCATCATCTTGACGCCGGCCTTCTCGCAGTTCTCCTGCAGCAGGGGGATCATGTAGGAGCCGACGGAAACGGTCTTGCCCTCTGCGTTCACAGGGCGATGGATGCGCTTGACGGATGCACCGCCGAAGCTGGAGACGTTGTGCAGGGTGATGCCGTGCTCGTCCAGCCAGTCGATGGCGTCAGCGGAGTTTGCGCACAGGGTCTCGACCAGCTCGGGGTCGTTGATGCCCTTGCCGCCGATCATGGTATCCAGCTCCATCAGCTCGACAGAGTCGAAGTAGCCGGTGGGGTTGGCCTGATAGGCAGCCCACTGCTCGGAGACGGTCTTTGCCAGAGCGGTGATGGTCTCGTTGTCGGCGTACTTCTCGGCAGCAGTCTTCAGGGTCTTCTCGACGCCGGCAGACTCGCCGAACTCGTTCTCATCCTGATAGACGGTCTTGCCGGCGTTCATGCCGCCGGTGGCGCGGACGGAGTTGCCGCCCACCATGGACTGGCTCTCGAGGATGACCACGCTCTTGCCCTCAGCGGCAGCGGTGATGGCAGCAGTCATGCCTGCGCCGCCTGCACCGACGACGACGACATCTGCGTCAACGGTGGAGTCCTCGGCGGTAGCGTTGTTCTCCACAGCGGTCTTGTAGTCATCGGGGTTCAGGCCGGCAGCGGTCAGGGCAGCTGCAGCAGCCTCCTTGATGGCGGTAGAAGTGATGGTAGCGCCGGACACGCCGTCCACGGCGATGCTGCCGCTCTCGGCGATCGCGCCGGGCATCTTGGCGATGGCCTCAGAGCCGACGCCCTGAGTCTCGTCCTTGCCCTCGGCGGTGCAGCCGGTGATGGCACCGTCGGTCAGGGTCAGGGTGACGGAAACGTCGCCGCCGAAGCCCTTGGCAGTGCCGGTGAAGTCACCGGACACACCCGCGTCAGAACTGGTAGAGGCAGGCTTTGCACCGCAGCCGTAGCCAAACAGGCTGACCGCGATGACCGCTGCCATAGCCAGTGCAGACACGCTCTTTTTGATCTGAGCTTTCTTCATGATTTTCCTTCCTTGCTTACTTCGTGGTTTGTGGTTGCGAACATCTATCAGCATAAAAAGGGAGCTGCCCTTTTACAAGCAGCCCCCTCTGCCGAACTTTGGAAAAGGATTTAGGCGTTGGCCTGTGCAGCAGCAACAGCGCAGGCGACAGTAGCGCCGACCATCGGGTTGTTGCCCATGCCGATGAGACCCATCATCTCGACGTGTGCAGGCACAGAAGAGGAACCTGCAAACTGAGCATCGCCGTGGACGCGGCCCAGAGAGTCGGTCAGGCCGTAGCTGGCGGGGCCGGCTGCGACGTTATCGGGGTGCAGGGTACGGCCCGTGCCGCCGCCGGAAGCGACGGAGAAGTACTTCTTGCCGTTCTCGATGGCCCACTTCTTATAGGTGCCGGCGACCAGGTGCTGGAAGCGGACGGGGTTGGTGGAGTTGCCGGTGATGGAGCACTGGACGTCCTCCTTCTTCATGATGGCAACGCCCTCCATGACGTCGTTAGCGCCGTAGCACTTGACAGCTGCGCGCTCGCCCTCGGAGAAGGGGATCTCCTTGACGACGGTCAGGGTCTGAGTGGGGATGTCGTACTCGGTCTGCACATAGGTGAAGCCGTTGATACGGGAGATGATGTAAGCGGCGTCCTTGCCCAGGCCGTTCAGGATGACGCGCAGGGGAGTCTTGCGGACCTTGTTTGCGGTGCGGGCGATGCCGATAGCACCCTCAGCAGCGGCGAAGGACTCGTGGCCTGCCAGGAAAGCGAAGCAGGTGGTGTCCTCGCTCAGCAGACGAGCGCCCAGGTTGCCGTGGCCCAGACCGACCTGACGCTGCTCAGCGACAGAACCGGGGATGGTGAAAGCTTCCAGACCTTCGCCGATGGCGGCTGCGCACTCGGCAGCATCGGTCAGGCCGCGCTTGACGGCGATCGCGGTACCCAGGGTGTAAGCCCAGACAGCGTTATCAAAGCAGATGGGCTGCACACCGCGGACGATCTTGTCGCAGTCGATGCCCTTAGCGAGGAGCATCTCGTTGCAGGCGTCCAGAGATTCGAGGCCGTTGGCCTTCAGGCATGCCTCGATTTTCGGCATGCGGCGATCCATAGATTCAAAAGTTGCCATGAGTTGTTCCTCCTCTCTTATTCCTCACGCGGGTCGATGTACTTGACAGCGCCCTGCTCCTTGCTGAAGCGGCCGTAAGTACCCACGTTCTTCTCGTAAGCCTCGTTGGGGGTCTTGCCGTGACGGATATCCTCCATCATCTTGCCCAGCTTAACGAACTGATAGCCGATGACCTCATCGTTAGCGTCCACTGCCAACTTGTTGATGTAGCCCTCGGCCAGCTCCAGGTAACGCACGCCCTTGGCGCCGGTGGAAAAGATGGTACCGGTCTGGCTGCGCAGGCCCTTGCCCAGGTCCTCCAAGGAAGCCCCGATGGGCAGGCCGTCCTCACTGAAGGCGGTCTGGGTGCGGCCGTAGGCCAACTGCTTAAAGATCTCCCGCATTGCCACATTGATGGCGTCGCAGACGAGGTCGGTGTTCAGGGCCTCCAGCAGCGTCTTGCCGGGCAGGATCTCGCCCGCCATGGCCGCGGAATGGGTCATGCCGCTGCAGCCGATGGTCTCTACCAGCGCCTCCTCAATGATGCCATTCTTGACATTCAGGGTCAGCTTGCAGGCGCCCTGCTGCGGCGCGCACCAGCCAATGCCGTGGGAAAGGCCGGAGATATCGCTGATCTGGTATGCCTTTACCCAGCGTCCCTCCTCCGGGATAGGCGCGGGGCCGTGGTGTGGACCCTTGGTGACGGGGCACATACATTCTACTTCGTGGGAATAGTTCATTGCACATTCTCCTTCCGAACAGACTTTGTGTTAAAAATAACATTGTGATTAAAATAACAATACCACCAATATTATAGTGAACCGCCACAGCATTTGCAAGGGGTTTCCTGCAAGTTTTTGTTGGAAAACCCGTTTTTGCCCCCACTCGCGCAAAAATTTACAGTTTAGCCACAGCCTTGCCCCCTCTTTTATTTGACACCGCCCCCGGGGTGCAGTAAAATAGTATGGTTAAAAGACATACCTTGCCGTACTGTGCTTTCCGGGGCTCGCCGGGCCACCGGCAAAGCGGCGCCGGCAGTGCCATCCCTTGACAGGCAACAGTCCGTTTTCAACGGACATCAGCCTGCCCGCGGGCCGTCCCCGCCCTCATCCGCTTTTCCGCCGCCCCCGCTCGCCCCTGCCCGTTTCCTTCGGGCAGATCACTACTCACCAAAGGAGAACACCAAACTATGGGACTCGTCGATAAACTGTTCGGCTCCTACAGCGCCAAGGAGCTCAAGCGCATCCGCCCCCAGGTGGATGCCGTCCTGGCCCTGGAGGACCACTACCGTCAGATGGATAATAAAACCCTGCAGGGAGAAACCGCCCGCTTCAAGGAGCTCTTGGCGAACGGCAAAACCCTGGATGACATCCTGCCGGAGGCCTTTGCCGCCTGCCGGGAGGCCGCCGACCGCGTGCTGGGCATGCGTCACTTCCCCGTCCAGGTCATGGGCGGCATCATCCTGCACCAGGGCCGCATCGCGGAAATGAAAACCGGTGAGGGCAAAACCCTCGTTGCCACCCTGCCCGCCTACCTCAATGCCCTCTCCGGCAAGGGCGTGCATGTCGTCACCGTCAATGAATACCTCGCCCGCCGTGACAGCGAATGGATGGGCAATCTCTACCGCTGGATGGGCCTCACCGTGGGCCTCGCCATCAGCGGCATGAGCCCCGATGAAAAACGCGCCGCCTACGCCGCCGATATCACCTACGGCACCAATAATGAATTCGGCTTCGATTACCTGCGCGATAACATGGTGGTGTATAAGCGCAACTGCGTCCAGCGCGGCTGGAATTACGCCATCGTCGATGAGGTGGACTCCATTCTGATCGATGAAGCCCGTACCCCCCTCATCATCAGTGGCGCCGGTGAAAAATCCCCCGACCTCTATGAGAAGGCCGACCGCTTCGCCGCCACTCTCACCCCCCTGCGGGTCAAGGAGATGGACGCCAAGGACGACCAGGAGGATATCCAGGCCGATTACATCGTGGATGAAAAGGCCCGCACCGCCACCATCACCCCCCAGGGTGCCCGCAAGGCGGAGCAGTATTTCGGCATCGAGAGCCTCAATGACCCCGAAAACCTCACCCTGGCCCACCACATCAATCAGGCCATCGCCGCCCGCGGCGTCATGCAGCGGGATATCGACTATGTCGTGAAGGACGGCGAGGTCATCATCGTCGATGAGTTCACCGGCCGCCTCATGATCGGCCGCCGCTATTCCAATGGCCTGCACCAGGCCATCGAGGCCAAAGAGGGCGTCACCGTCGCGCGCGAAAACCGCACTCTGGCCACCATCACCTTCCAGAACTACTTCCGCATGTATGATAAGCTGGCCGGCATGACCGGTACCGCCATGACCGAAGAGCAGGAGTTCCGGGATATCTACCGGCTGGATGTGGTGGAGCTGCCCACCAATAAGCCCCTTGCCCGTCAGGATCTCCCCGATGCCGTCTACAAGACCCAAAAGGGCAAATATGCCGCCATCCTGGATATCATCGCCGAGTGCTACAGCCGCCGCCAGCCCATCCTGGTCGGCACCACCTCCATCGAAAAATCCGAGATGATCAGCAAGCTGCTCAAGGCCCGCGGCATTCCCCACGAGGTCCTCAACGCCAAGTTCCACGAGAAGGAAGCCGAGATCGTCGCCCAGGCCGGTAAGCCCGGCGCCGTCACCATCTCCACCAATATGGCCGGCCGCGGTACCGATATCATGCTGGGCGGCAACGCCGAATATCTCGCTAAGGATGCCCTCCGCCGGGAGGGCAT
>OGDS01000540.1_pt1 | contig 38501 bp, 31 predicted proteins | sample 1570351 | NCBI WGS metagenome assembly OGDS01 (sample SAMEA2581974, study PRJEB24529) | metagenome | biome: Human gut stool | place: China | collected 2011
CCGCCCTATTGCCGCTGCGCGGCAACAGGGTCCCACCCCAGCGGACACTTGCCGGAGAAACTCCCCTCGTGCGGCGATCAGCAGTTCACGCCAACTCTTTCCCCGCCGCATCCAATGCTGCTTCGATCACCTTATCCATATCATAATACTTGTACTCACCCAGCCGGCCGCCAAAAATGACCTTTGTCTCGGCATCGGCCAGCGCTTTGTATTTTGCGTAAAGCGCGCCATTCTTTTCATCGTTGACAGGGTAATAGGGCTCGTCACCCTGATGCCACTCGGTGCTGTACTCCCGGCTGATCACCGTTTTGGGCTGGGTGCCGAATGCAAAATGCTTGTGCTCGATGATCCGGGTATAGGGCGTTTCCGCATCGGTATAGTTCACCACGGCGTTGCCCTGGTAGTTGTCGGTGTCCAGCACCTCCGTCTCAAAGCGGACGCTGCGGTACTGCAGGGCCCCCAGCCGGTAGCCGAAGTAGGCATCCACCGGGCCGGTATAAACGACCTTGTCGGCCAGTGCGTTCAGGCTCTCCCGGTCGGCCAGATAATCCACATTCAACCGCACCTCGATGCCCTCCAGCATCTTTTCCACCATGGCGGTATAGCCGCCATCGGGGATGCCCTGATACAGCGCGTTGAAGTAGTTGTTGTCATAGGTAAAGCGGACCGGCAGGCGTTTGATGATGAAAGCTGGCAGTTCGGTGCAGGGGCGGCCCCACTGCTTGCCGGTGTAGCCCTTGATGAGCTTTTCGTAAATGTCCGTACCCACCAGACTGATGGCCTGCTCCTCAAGATTTTTCGGGTCGGTGATGCCCGCTTCCCGCTTCTGCTCCTCGATCTTTGCCTTGGCCTCGGCGGGGGTCACCCCCCCCCACATCTTATTGAAGGTGTTCATATTGAAGGGCAGATTGTAGATCTCGCCGTGATAGTTGGCAACGGGGCTGTTGGTGTAGCGGTTGAACTCCGCAAACTGGTTCACATACTGCCACACTGCCTTGCTGCTGGTGTGGAAGATGTGGGCCCCATAGCGGTGGACCTGTATGCCCTCCACTTCCTCGGTGTAGATATTCCCGGCAATGTGGCTGCGCCTATCAATCACAAGGCACGTTTTGCCCGCCTTTTTTGCTTGCTGGGCAAACACCGCACCGTAAAGGCCTGCGCCTACGATGAGATAATCGTAATGGTTCATCCCTGTTTCTCCTTTTTTCTGGATTCAGGTTCATTTTTGGAGAGCGGCTTCTTCTGGCTCTCACGGTACTGGTCAATGGCGTTCTGGATGCGTGCCCGGGCTGCCTCGGGGGTGATATGCTTGAGCTGGGCCGCCGCCATGGTCTGGTGGCCGCCGCCGCCCAGACTTTCCATGATGACCTGAACATTGACCGCCCCCAGACTGCGGGCGGAAATATTCACGCCGTTCCCCACCTGCACGGCCACAAAGCTGGCCTCCACATTCTGGATGGTCAGCAGGTCATTGGCAGCCTGCGCAATGGCCACACGGGCCTCGGGGGGCACCTCGCCGCTCACCGAAATGGCACAGCTGCGGTACATCTGGGCAGCCTCCACAAGGTCTGCCTTGGCGTTGTACTCCACCATGGTCACATCAAAGAGCTGGCGCACCCGCTCCGTCTCCGCGCCGTAGCGGCGCAGAGCGGCGGCAGCTTCAAACGTGCGCACACCGGTGTGCAGGGTGAAGTCCCGGGTATCCAACATGATGCCCGAGAGCAGGCCCTCTGCCTCCACCCGGCTGGGCTTGTCGTCCCGGTCGCCCACATACTGCAAAAGCTCCGTGACCAGCTCACTGGCCGAGGAGGAGTAGGGCTCGTGGCAGACAAGGTCTGCATGCTCGATGAAGCCCACGCCCTTGCGGTGGTGGTCGATGACAGCCACCTTGCCGCACCTTTCCAGGATCTCCTTACTTTCCACAAGGCCCAGCTGGTATGTATCCACCACCACACAGAGCGTTTTCTTGGAGATAATGGGCAGCGCCCCCTTGGGGTCGATGAAATCATCCGCCTGCCCGGCCCGGCACAGGGCATCGATCAGGCTGCCCGCCAGCGTGGCATCCCGCCTGACGGCGATCACCGCCGGGACATCGCAGATCTTGCAGATGCGCAGCACGCCCTCGGCAGCGCCGATGGCATCCAGATCGCTCATCCGGTGGCCCATGATGACCACATGGTCCGCCTCCTTGACAAGCCTGACCAGCTGGTCGGCCACGATGCGGCTGCGCACCTTGCTGCGCTTTTCCACGCCGTGGCTCACGCCGCCGTAAAAGGTGAAGCCGTCCGGGGTCATCTCAGCGGCCTGATCGCCGCCGCGGCCCTGCGCCATATCCAGCGCCTGCACGGCCATATCCTGGGCTTCCCGCAGGGTCTTGGCCCCGCGCCCGATGCCAATGGAGATGGACAGGTTCACGCTGGGGTCCAGGGCACGGATCTTATCCAGCACATCGTAGCCGCGCTGGGCGTACTGCTCCAGATGGCGCTCCTCCACCACGGCGATATAGCGGCCGCTGGCAACGCGGCGCAGAAAGCCTGTGCCCCGGCCGATCATATCCTCCAGCACCCGGTTGATGCCTTCCAGCAGGCGGGCGCGCTCACTGTCCAGCATATCGCTGAACACATCATCGTAGCCGTCCACCAGGAACACCATGTAACCCGGGCGGCTGGCCTTATATTCCGTTTCGATCCTGCGCAGGGCAGTTTCCTCATTGAACACAAGCAGCGTCATGCTCTCGCTGCCGCCCGGCACGGTACTGCTGTGCACATTCCACACACCGTCGGCCAGATTGAGCTGCTGCCCTTCCGGGGTGCGGGCCTGTGCGGTGTCCAGGCCGGGCAGCAGCTTTTGTGCCCTGCCTGCAAGCCGGTCCTCGCCGCCCAGCAGCGCCGTGCGGAAGCGGCTGTTATACCACAGCACCGTCTCGCCAGAAAGCAGAGCTGCCGGCTGAGAAAGGGATTCCAGGCTGTATTGGGTCCTGGAATTTTCAAAGCTGCCCCCAGCCACCCACTTGGCGGTCCAGCGCCGCAGCTGATACCGGAAAACGCAGATGCCGATGCCCCACAGCACCGCCAGCACCGCCAGCGCAGGCCAGCCCGCGGGCCGCTGCACCAGAAGCGCCAGTGTCAGCAGTGCACACAGCACTGCCAGCGCGGCGATCAGCATTTCCAACGTCCATCTCGGTTTTTGTTTCATGGGATCTTCTGCCTCCTGGTCTGCCTGCCCCGGCGGGGCGGCTTCCGGCTTATACCTCCATCAGAATGGGGAGGATCATCGGGCTGCGCTTGGTGCGGCGGTAGATATAGCTGCTCAGCGCCTCACGCACCCGGGTCTTGACGCTGTTCCAGTCGCGCACATGCTCTTCCACGCAGCGATCCAGCGCGTTTTCCACAATGCTCTGGGCCCCGTCCATCAGGCTCTCGTTCTCGCGCACATAGACAAAGCCGCGGCTCACAAGGTCAGGCCCCGCCAGCACCTTGCCGGTCTTGCTGTCCACGGTGGCCACAATGATGACCAGACCGTCCTCAGAGAGATGCTTGCGGTCACGCAGGACCACATTGCCCACATCGCCCACGCCCAGGCCGTCCACCATCACAGCACCGGCGGTGACAGGCTCGCCCAGCTTGATCTCGTCCCGGCTCAGGATAACGTTGGAGCCGTTCTCGGCAATGAGGATGTTGCTGGTGGGAATGCCCAGAGACGCAGCGGTCAGGGCATGCTTTTTCAGCTGCTTGTACTCGCCGTGCACGGGCAGGAAATACTTGGGTCTGGTCAGGGTGAGCATCAGCTTCTGCTCCTCCTGGCAGGCGTGGCCGGAAACATGGACATCATACATGCTCTCGTAGATGACCTCCGCGCCCAGCAGGAGCAGACCGTTGACGATCTTGGTCACGCTCTTCTCGTTGCCGGGAATGGGGTTGGCGGAGATGATGATGAAGTCGCCAGGGCCCACCCGCACCTGGCGGTGGCTGCAGGAGGCCATGCGGGAAAGGGCACTCAGGGGCTCGCCCTGGCTGCCGGTGGTGATCAGCACCACCTGTTCCGGCGGGTACTGGTTCAGCTCATCCACGCTGATAAGGGTGCCCTCGGGGATGTGCATATAACCCAGCTCCTGCGCCATGGCAGTGTTATTGACCATGCTGCGGCCGCTGAACGCCACCTTGCGGCCATCCTCCACGGCCAGGTCGATGATCTGCTGGACGCGGTAGATGTTGGACGCAAAGGTCGCAATGATGATACGCTTGTTCCGGGCACGGGCAAACAGGTTGCGGACACCGGCGGCCACCTTCTGCTCCGTGGCGGTAAAGCCCGGGCGCTCGGCGTTGGTGGAATCGCTCAGCAGAGCCAGCACACCCTTCTGGCCATACTCCGAAAGGGTGGTCAGGTCGGTCACGCCGCAGGCCAGCGGGGTGTAATCGATCTTGAAGTCGCCGGTCTGGATGATCGTTCCGGCAGGGCTGTCAATGGCAAAGGCCACGGAATCGGGGATGGAGTGGTTGACATGGATGGGCTCCACGGTAAAGCAGCCCAGCTTGATCTTCTGCTTGGGGGTGATCTCCACGAACTTGGTCTTGCCCGCCAGGCCAAACTCTTCCAGCTTGTTCCGGATGAGGCCGCAGGTCAGCCGGGTGCCGTAGATGGGCAGATCAAACTTCTGCAGCAGGTAGGGAATGCTGCCGATGTGGTCTTCGTGGCCGTGGGTGATGAGCAGGCCCTTGATCTTGTCCTTATTCTGCACCACAAAGGTAAAGTCGGGGATGACCATGTCCACGCCGTACATCTCACTGTCCGGGAACACAAGGCCGCAGTCCACAATGATCATATCCCCGTTGCACTCATACACGGTCATGTTCTTGCCCACTTCACCCAGACCGCCCAGCGGGTAGATGTGGATGGGCACAGCGGCCTCCTTGGGCTGCTGAGAACGGCGGGGCCGCCGGTTATAATAAGGGCGGCGGGTGCGGGTACGCTTTTCCCCACCGGATTCACTGTTTCTGTTCGGATTGTTCTGAGCCTGAGCCGGGTTCTGTTCTTTGACCTGTGCCATGCGGTACCTCCAAAATCAATTACAAAACGCAGGCACACCCCTTTGCGAGCGGCCTGTCTGCTGTGAAGGAGCAGCAAACGCACCGCCGCTCCCATCGAAACCATCGTATAGAATTTTTCGCTTCCATGCCCATTTTCGGCACTGGGATGGCCGGAACGGAGTAATTTCTGCCCTGTCAGTCCATCTGTTCGATGCGACCGCGGCACTGCCCCGTTCCGGCCGGACACACCGCATCGGTGCGCCCCTATACGCATTTTGTTACAAATAGTATAGTATTTCTTGTCCACTTTGTCAATTCAAAGCTTTGCCGGAAAAGCCGGGGATGATACGTTTTCCTCTTGACAGAACCGGAAAAATAGCTCTAAATAGAGGTATCCAAAAATTCAAGTTCCGGGAGAAACAGATGAAACAAGTCGAAGTTTACACCGATGGCGCGTGCAGCGGCAACCCCGGCCCGGGCGGCTGGGGTGCAGTGCTGCGCTACCGCTTCAACGGCAAGGTCTACGAAAAAGAGCTCAGCGGCGGCGATGCTTCCACCACCAACAACCGGATGGAGCTGACCGCCTTTATCGAGGCCCTGCGCCAGCTCAAGGAGCCCTGTGAGGTGCGGCTGTGCTCTGACAGCCAGTACGTCATCAACGGGCTGGAAAAGGGCTGGGCCAGGGGCTGGAAGCGCCGGGGCTGGAAAAAGTCCGACGGCTCCCCTGCCCTGAACCCCGACCTGTGGGAACAGGCATTGGAGCAGGAAGCCCGGCACAAGATCACTTATGTCTGGGTCAAGGGCCACGCAGGCCACCCGGAAAACGAGCGCTGCGACCAGCTGGCCGTGGCACAAAGTCAGGCACACGGAGGGAGACAGGGACGATGAGCGATACATTTCTGCCCGGCAGCGGGTTCGATACCTATGAACAGCAGGACAAGGTGCTGGTGGGCCTGTGCGGCGGCACGGGCTGCAAAGCAGCGGTCCGCATTTTACAGCAGCAGGGCTTTGCGGTGATGGGCGCTGTGGTGCGTCTATGCACCGATGACCCCGTTGTGGATGCCGCCAAGGAAGCCGCCAAGGCTCTGGGCATCGAGTGCATCACCCTGAATGCCAGCGAACTGGCCAGCCAGCTGGCCGAGGAGACCACTGCCCCGGCCGACCTGCGCTTCCCCGCCCTGCTGGCGGCGGCTGACCGGCTGGGCATCCAGTACATTGCCACCGGCCACCGCGCCCGGGTAGAGACCGGTGCAGACGGCGTGCACGTCCTCTGCCCTGCCGAAATTGCGGACGAGAGTACCCGGCTTGCCGCCCTGCCGCAGGAGACGCTGGGCCGGCTCATCCTGCCCCTGGGCGATTTCAGCCCCGAGGATGCAGCCGAGATGGCAGCAGAATAAAAAAAAAAAACAAAAGAGATGCACCCAGCTCCCTGAACCGGTTTCAGGAAGGCGGGGTGCATCTCTTTTTGCTCTGTTCTATTTCATCGTACAACGCTCAATGGAAGTCATCCGCTTACTTTGCGAAGATCTGGATCCAGTTGTGGCCCCACTGAGAATTGGCATCGTAGTTGTAGCCAAGGCACATATACTTGGCGGCGGGGTCCATGATATTGACACGGTGGCCTTCCGAAGCCATCCAGTCTGCAACGACCTTTTCGGGCGTGGTCTCGCCCCAGGCGGCATTCTCGCCGGTGGCGGTATCAGACACACCGTATTCCTTCAGCACGGTGAAGCAGTTGGTGCCATCGGGGCGGGTGTGGGAAGCGACCTTTGCCACTTCCTTTGCGCGCTCATCGGCGGCGGCCTGCAGCTTGGCATCGCCCATGGCCAGAGGTGCCAGATTTTCCTTTGCACGCTCAGCGTTGACCAGCGCCAGCACTTTCTGTGCGAAACCGTTCTCACTGGTGCCGCGGGCGTAGGTGAAGATCATCACCCAGTAATTGCCGTACTCGCCGCCCTCGTAGTAGCCAATGCCAACGGAGGTGGCATCCTTGTCCAGCATCCGCTCCTTGAAGAAATCGTAGCGATTCCAGGCAGCGACCACGTCCGAAGCATCCTCAGCAGCTGCCCAGTAGTTCTCGCCAACGGAAACATCGTCCACACCGTACTCCGGCAGGATGGTGAACTCACGGCTGCCATTGGGGCGGTTGTAGGAATAATTGACGGTAAGTTCTTCTGCACGGGCCTGTGCGGCAGCATTCAGTGCGCTGCTGCCCATGCTCAGAGGAGCCACACCAGCCTGTGCACGCTCTGCGTTGACGAGCTGCAGCAACTCATCGGCCTTGGAAGCTGCGTGTGCGGGCATTGCCAGAACAAGCATCAGGCAGATGAATGCGGCGCAGCAGACCAGATTCTTCAGGACTTTCATCGAAGCGTTACGCATGGTGTTGAACCTCTTTTGTGTTGCCCCATGAAAAAAGGTGTCGATTGCTGGTATACTCGGCAATCGACACCTGATGCTTCAGATGAAGGTCACTCAACACCCAATCTCCGCTGTGGAGACCCTCAGGTGATGAGAAGCAACTGGCTGCCATTTTACAGGCCCTATAGCTTTGCGTCACAGCCTTTCGACTGCTTTGCCGAGGATATTCAGTTTTGCGTGCCTTTCTTCTTTTGGGAAGAAATTTGAGAACGAAAAAAGGTGTTGTTCTGCAATACACTCAGCAAAACAACACCTAGAAATTCTAAGCAGGTCACCCAAAGAAAGATTTCTTTGAGAAGCAGCTGGCTGCCATTTTACAGGCCCTGTAGCTTTGCGTCACAGCCTTTCGACTGTTTTGCCGAGAATATTCAATTCACCTTGAGGAACTGTTCCCATTTCCTCGACATTATCCTACCACATCGGGCAGAACCTGTCAACTGTTTTGGAGCAGCCTTCTCAAAAATCCGCTTTTTTGAAGAGTTCTTCCGTTATGCCTGCACCTCTGCCGCCTTTTTGCGCAGCTGGTCGAGGTCTGCGGCATCCGGGTGAGCCAGTGCCTTGTCAAAATTCTCGATCAGCATTTCGAGATTGGGCGCATGGTTGGGCTGCTGCAGCATCTTTTCATACTGCTGGCGCACGGTCATGGGCATCTTGCCCTGGCACATATAAGTTCCAATGACCGTGTTGCTCTCATCCAGCGACTTCTGCACCGCCGCCAGAATCTGCTCAAAATATTCCGCACTGCCGCCAAAGCCTGCGGTGCCGAACAAAAAGATCCGCTTCCCCTTCAGGGTCTGCAAAAAAGCGGTGAGGGTGTCATCGGCATGGCCCTTGTCCGTCCAGAAGCCGATGTAAAGGGTCTCAGCCTCCAGTGCCTCCGGGGCCGGTGCTCCGAAGTAGGTGCACTCATTCTGGGGCAAGCTTGCGCGAAGGGTGTCGGCCAGCAGGCGGGTGTTGCCGGTCTTGCTGCTGAAAACGATGGCGTAGCTCATGGTCATTCTCCTTTGTTCTCTTTGATATCAGATGCTTCCCTGTTCTTTTGCGTTCAGGGCATCATAGATACAGCGGGTGCCCTGATGGGCGATCAGGCCGCCCAGGCACTTTTTGTTGCAGCGGACACAGCGGTGGATCTTTGCCGCATTGCCGCTCTGCAGTTTGTTGACCCAGTTGGGGTCGGCCAGCAGCTGGCGGCACATTGCCGCGCACTGGATGCGGCCGCTGGCAAGCTGCTGCTCCACGAAATCGGGGTCGTTCAGGCCGCCCACACCGCAGAGCGGCACGCTGGTATACCGGCGCACCTCATCGCAGAACTTGAGGAAGCAGCCGTTCTCCTTGAACTCGGGGTGGCTGGCCGGCGGGATGGTGTTTTCCAGCGCAGAGTGGTTGGCCAGTGTCACATGGAAGCTGGTCACGCCTGCCTGCACCAGCAGGGGCACGAACACGGCCAGTTCCTCCTCCACCACACCGGCGTTGCCGTAATGGGGGTTCTCCTGCCGGACAGCCAGCTTGTAGTCAATGGCCATGCCGGGCACAGCGGCGTGCACTGCCTTGACAGCTTCCACGGCAAAGCGGGCGCGGCGCTCGGCACTGCCGCCGTATTCATCGGTGCGGTGGTTGAAGATGGCGGAAGAGAAGCTGCCGCACATCCGGTCGCCGTGCACCTGCACCATGTCAAAGCCCGCCTGCTTTGCCAGCACAGCAGCCTTGCCAAAGCCCGCGATGATCTGATGGATCTTTTTCTGGGACATCTTGGTGATGTAGGGGCCCACGGCATCGTTCATCCGCTCCCGCAGCTGGTCGGGGGTGATCTTTTTCATCAGCATCCCCGGGATGCACTTGACGATAGACATCATGTCGGTATCGGTCTGGTGGAGCTGGGCGCAGACCTTACAGCCGTACTTGTGGGCAGTCTCGCAGATCTGCTGATAGAAGGCAAAGCCCTTTTTGTCAAACAGGGACTTCTCAAACCGGCTCTTGGCCACCGGCACGTCACCGATGATGATCATGGCGCAGCCGCCCTTGGCCAGCCGCTCCATCTCCGCCAGATATTCCTCGTCCGAAAGGCCGAAGGTGGTGGGGGCAAAGATGATGCGGTTCTTCAGCTGCAATCCACCGTAATCAATGGGGCTCAGGATGGTGTCGTACATGTTACACACTCTCTTTTCTCGTCCGTGCTGCCTTTTGCAGCAGGCTCAGGAGCTGGTGCTGTTCCTCTTCGGTCAGCCCGCTCAAATTTTGTGCATCCCAATCGAAAAACACCTGGTGGCAGGTCCGGAATGCTCTCTCACCCGCCGGGGTCAGCCCCAAATGATAACTGCGGCCCTGCTTTTCCCGGGTCATAAAGCCATCTTCCACCAGCTTGATCACGCTGCGCTGGCAGTGGCCCCAGTCCAGGTGCAGGTTTTTGGTCATCTCAGCCGGGGTGCAGCCGGGATGTTTGCCCACGTAGATCACAAAATACATCATGCCAAAGCTCAGGCCAAACTCCTGCAGCTGCTGGGTGGTGTAGGCTGCGAACTGCTTGTAAAACTCCATCGCGTAGAAGGATATGGTCGATTGGATCACTCTTTGCATCCCCTTTACTTGACAAGGTCTAGTATAATCACATTACTTGATAAAGTCAAGTACTTTTTTCAAAAAAATTCTCCCTGCTCCGTATTTCTGTTTCGGGAGCAGGGAGAGAACGATTCTTTTGCCTCAGACCAGCGGCATGATATTTTCCGGGGCGGCAGCAAGGCAGACGGGTGCTTTTGGCGGCGGGGCCGCCAATGTTTCCTTGGACACCTTCCACCACAGGCGGGTCTCACCGCCGGGCAGGGTGAAGATCATGTTCCAGTCAAAGGGGTTCTCACTGGTGGTGACAGCCTGCACCGGCAGGCTGTTGGGGGTGCCGGGAGCGCAGGGTGCAAAATCATGGGCGCGGATGCCCACGGCACAGCAGCCCTCGGGCACCGGCAGAGCCACGGTCAGCGGCTGTTCCCAGCCCGCCAGATGAACGGTATGCTCCCCCACCCGGGTGCAGGGCAGAATGTTCTTGCAGCCGGTCAGGCGGGCGGCAGCACGGGTGCGGGGGTCGGCAAAGACCTCCTTGGTCGTGCCCGCCCGGAGCACCTCGCCGCTGTCCATCACGATCATCTCCCTGCACAGGCGGTAGGCCTCGTCCCGGTTGTGGGTCACCAGCAGGGCCGTGCCCGCAAACCCGGCCAGCAGGCTGCCCACTTCCCCCTCCACCTCCTCGCGCAGGTAGCTGTCCAGCGCACTGAATGGCTCGTCCAGCATCAGGATGCGGGGTTTGGCCGCCAGGATGCGGGCCAGGGCGGCACGCTGCTGCTGCCCGCCCGAAAGCGCGCCGGGCAGGCGCTTGGCCAGTTCTTCCAGCCGCATGGCACGCAATGCCTCGGCACAGGCGGCCCTGCGGGCGGCAGGGTCCTTTTCCTTTTTCAGGGCACAGAGGATATTCTGTTCCACGGTCATGTTGGGGAACAGGGCATAGTTCTGGAACAGCAGACCCACATTGCGCTGCTGGGGCGGCAGGTCGATGCCCTGAGCGCTGTCGAACAGCACCCGGCCATCCAGCACGATGCGTCCCTCGTCCGGCCGGACGATGCCTGCAATGCAGCGCAGGGTCATGCTTTTGCCGCAGCCGGACGCACCTAGAAGGGCGGTGGCAGTGTCCCCCGCCGTGAACGCAGCGTGGAGGGTAAAACCATCAAACCGCTTGGTCACATTTACTTCCAGGCTCATGCGCGCTTTCCTCCCTGCTTCTGCCTGCGTTCCAGCAGGTTCACTGCCAGCAGCACCACCGCCGAGATAACGATATCCACCAGCACCCACTGCATGGCCCCGGCTTCATCGTTGGTGCGCCAGAGCTGGTAGACCGTGGTTGCAATGGTGGCTGTCTTGCCCGGCGTGTAGCCTGCGATCATGCTGGTGGCACCATATTCGCCCAGCGCACGGGCAAAGGCCAGCACCGTACCGGCCAGAATGCCCTGACGGCAGCAGGGCATCCGCACCCGCCAGAAGATCCAGGTGTTGGAAAGCCCCAGCGTCTGTGCCGACCAGGCCAGCGTTTCGTCAAAACTCTCAAAGGCACCGCGGGCCGTGCGGTACATCAGCGGAAAGGCCACCACGATGGAAGCAAAGATGGCGCTGTACCAGTTCATCACCAGCTTCACACCGAAATGTTCCATGAAAAAGATGCCCAGCGGCCTTTTTGCGCCGAACAGCAGCAGCAGGAAATATCCCACGACCGTGGGCGGCAGCACCATGGGCAGGGTGAGCACCACATCCAGCACGCCTTTGAGCACGCGCGGGAGCTTTGCAATGTAGTAGGCCGCAAAGATGCCTGAAAAGAACACCGCCGCGCAGCTGATCAGCGCAATGCGCAGGCTGTTCCATAAGGGATACCAGTCCATACCATCCCCCCAGCGGATGCTTACAGTGCGGTGAAGCCGACGCTCTCGAACACGGTCGCAGCCTTGTCGGTGCGCAGGTAAGCCAGGAACTCCTTGGCAGCCTCGGCATGGAGGGCGTTCTTCATCACAGCGGCGGGGTAGATGACCTGGCCGCACATTTCCTTGGTGGCCTCGTCCACGGGGGTCAGACCGGCGCTGTACGCATCGGTGCAGTAAACGACACCGGCATCCACGCTGGCCTCGCTGACCTGAGTGGTGACTTCCTTGACGTTGGAACCGTAGGTGATGACACCGGCAGCAGCCAGAGCTGCCTCATCCAGATCATAGTAAGCCAGGATCTTCTGGGTGTACTGACCCACGGGCACATCGCTGTTGCCCATGCAGAACAGGATATCCTCTGCCTTCAGGTGCTCGGCCAGGCTGTCGAAGCTGTCGATCCCCTTGTCGCTGCCCTCAGGCACACAGAGCACGACCTTGTTCTCCAGCAGATCCACACGGCTTTCGGCATCCACAAAGTCCAGGCCCTCGGTGTTCCCCCCAGCGGAAGCGGTGCTGTCCAGCTGGTTCATCTGCTTCTGACCGGCGGAGAGGAACAGGTCGCAGTCCGCACCCTCCTGGATCTGGGTCTTGAGGGTTCCGGAAGAGTCAAAGTTGAAGCTGAAGGTCACGCCGGGGTTCTGGGCAGAGTAGGTCTCGGCAATGGCGTTCAGGGTCTCGGTCAGGGAGGCGGCAGCAAAAACGATCAGCTCCATGCTCTCGCCGGAGGCAGCCTCAGAGGAGGCGGCAGCGGAGGATGCGGTGGCAGATGCAGTGCTGCTGGAGGAGCCGCCGCAGGCGGTCAGAACAGCAGATGCGGATGCGATGCCGGCAGCGCACAGGAAGCCGCGGCGGGAGATCATAGTTTTCATAGTCTTGCTCCTTACAGTGGGTATGCTTTTGTTGTACTTTTATTTTTACGCCCGGCACCAAAAGCAGCGCCGCGGCGGTGAAACAGACTTATTTGCGGGCGCACTCTCCGTCCAGCCCGGCGGCAATGCGTACCCCGTGCTCCAGGCTGGGCAGGATGTACTCCAGATTCTCTTTCACGGCCTTGGGGCTGCCGGGCAGGTTGACGATGAGGGTCTTGCCCCGCAGCACGCTGGCGGCACGGCTGAGCATCCCGCGCGGGGTGATGCTCAGGCTGTGGTAACGCATGGCCTCAGCAATGCCGGGGGCGTTGCGGTCCGCTACGGCATAGGTGGCTTCCGGGGTGATATCCCGGGGGGCAAAGCCGGTGCCGCCGGTGGTCAGGATCAGGTTGACCTGACGGCCATCGGCCAGCCGGATGAGCTGTGCTTTCAGGGCCTTTGCCTCATCGGGCAGGATCATGGTCTCCTCCACCTGATAGCCTGCAGCGGTGAGCATCTCCACGATCAGGGGGCCGCTCTTGTCCTCCCGCTCGCCCCGGCTGCCCTTGTCAGAAAGGGTGATGACGGCAGCGCGCAGGGGCGGATTTTCCGGCGGGGGCAGCAGGGTCACCTCGTCCCCCACGTGGATCTCGCCGCCTTGCAGCACCCGGGCAAACACGCCCTCCCGGGGCATGATGCACTCGCCGGTCTTCTGCTTGATGACGCAGTCGTTGTGGCACTCTTTGCCGATCTGGGTCATTTCCAGCACCACGTCCCCGATGGCAAAGCGGCTGGTCACGGGCAGATTGCGGAAATCGTAGCCCTCCACCACCAGATTCTCGCCAAAGGCACCGTAGTCTACCCAGATCTTTTTGCGGAAGTTCTCGATCTTTTCGGCACTCAGCAGGCTGACCTGACGGTGCCAGTTCCCGCCGTGGGCATCGGTCACAATGCCCCATTCCGGGGTCAGGCGTGCGCTTTCCACTTCGGTCTTGACCGTGCCCCGCTGGGGGCTGGTGCAGATCGCCAGAAGTTTTCCCATAGATTTATCCTCCAATTCGGTACATACCCCGGGTCGCGGGGATGTCCTGTTTCAATTCAAAATGATGTTCCTGGGGCTTTTCCCAGATGGTGGTACGGATGGCAGTCAGCAGCTCTTCGTCAGACGTGCCACTGCGCAGCAGGGCTTTCAGGTCACATCCGGCCTCACTGGCAAGGCAGGGGCGCAGAAAGCCCTGACTGGTCAGCCGCACCCGGTTGCAGGAGGCGCAGAACTTGCCGTGGACAGCGGCAATGAAGCCGATGTCCCCTTTCCAGCCCGGCACAGTGTAATAGACCGCCGGGCCGTCGCCCAGCGCGGCACACGCCGTCCCGGGCAGCGGAGCCAGCTCCGGCCAGCGCCTGCGGAAGCGGGCCAGCAGCTCCGGGCCGGAGATACAGGGCATGGCCGCCCCGTAGCCGATGGGCATCATCTCGATGAACCGCACCTGCAGGGGCTTGTCCTGTGCCAGAGCGGCCAGCGCTTCCAGCTCGCCCTCGTTTACGCCCACCTGGGGCACGCAGTTCAGCTTGACCGGGATGCCGCTTTCCAGCGCGGCATGGATGCCCGCCTGCACGGCGGCAAATTCATCCCGGGCCGTGATCTTTGCAAACAGGGCGGGGTCCAGCGTATCCAGACTGATGTTCACGCTGTCCAGCCCGGCCTCCAGCAGGGCGGGCAGCTGCTGTTTCAACAGGACGGCATTGGTGGTCATGGTGACCTTCCGGATGCCGGGGATGGCTTTCAGCCCCTTGACCAGCTGCTCCACGCCCTTGCGCACCAGCGGTTCGCCGCCGGTGACCCGCACGGTATCCACCCCGCACCGGGCAAACAGGGCGGCAAGGCGCAGGAATTCTTCGTAGGTCAGGATATCCTCCCGTTCCAGCTTGTCCACGCCATCCGGCATACAGTAGCGGCAGCGCAGGTTGCACAGGTCGGTCACGGAAAGGCGGAGATAGTGGATATTGCGGCCCTTGGAATCAAACATAGCCGCCCTCCGCCCGGATATAATGTCCGCTCTTGCCGCCGGTCTTTTCCACCAGATGGATCTCGCCCAGCTCCATGCCCTTATCCACAGCCTTGCACATGTCATAGATGGTGAGCAGGGCGGTGGAAACGCCGGTCAGGGCTTCCATCTCCACACCGGTCACCCCGCTGGTCTTGACCGTGCAGCGTGCTTCCACGGCCCGGCGCTCGGGCAGCAGGTCAAACTCGATCTGCACCTTGGTCAGCGGCAGCGGGTGGCACAGGGGGATCAGCTCGCTGGTGCGCTTGGTGGCCATGATGCCGGCCACCCGGGCCACGCCCAGCACATCGCCTTTTTTCACGGTACCGCTTTCCACAGCGGCAAAGGCATCCGCATTCATGGTAATGATGCCGTGGGCCGTGGCCTCCCGGGCCGTGACTGGCTTTTCGCTCACGTCCACCATCACGGCGTTTCCGGCGGCATCAAAATGTGTCAGATTATTTTCACTCATATTTTTTCACCTTAGTTAAGCTCCCCCTTCGGGGGAGCCGGCAAAGCCGAAAGGCTTTGGCTGAGAGGGTTTCAGCAGTGTCCGAAGCCGCAATTGGGCCAGTGGCACTCGGCGCAGCCCAGGCAGAGGCCGCCCTCGCCCAGACGGGCGATATCCTCGGCGGTGATGGGGTCATCGGCCAGCAGGCGGGGCAGCAGCAGGTCAAAAATGGTGCGCTTGGCGTACATCACACAGCCGGGCAGACCGCAGACCGGCACACCGTCCAGATAACTGACCAGGAACATGGCACCGGGCAGCACCGGCGCACCGTAGGTAACGATCTCGGCCCCGGTGTTCCTGATGGCCAGCGGGGTGCGGTCGTCCGGGTCCACGCTCATGCCGCCGGTGGTAAAGATCAGCTCACAGCCTGCGGCCTTTGCTTCCAGAATGGCGGCCGTGATGCCCGCCGGGTCATCATCGCAGACCTTGTGGAAGGCCATCTCACAGCCATACACCGCCAGCTTTTGCTCGAGGATGGGAGTAAACTTGTCCTCAATACGGCCCTTGAACACCTCGCTGCCGGTGTTGATAACGGCAAACTTCTTCTGGTGGAAGGGCAGCACGTTCAGGATGGGCTTCGGCCCGGCAGCAGCCTGCATGGCCTCCATCTTCTCCTGCTCAATGACCAGCGGGATGATGCGGGTACCAGCCAGCTTGGCTCCCTTTTTCACGGGCAGATCGCCGTGGATCGTGGCGATCATCATCTGGGGGGTGCTGTTCACTGCCAGCAGGGCCCTGCGGTCGATCTTGAGCAGACCGTCGCAGTCAGCGATCAGTTCGATCTTGCCCTCCCGAGGCTCGGTGCCGTGGATATTCTGACCGGCAGCGGCCTTGTAGAGCAGGGCGGCAGCTTCGTCCTCGTGGAGGATGCCGGGCTTTTTCTCCCAGACATAGAGGTTTTCCTTGCCGATGCTCAGCAGCACCGGAATATCCTCGGGCTGAATGATGTGGCCCTTTTTGAAGCGGGCCCCCTTGAATTCACCCGGGATGATCTGGGTGATATCGTGGCAGAGCACCTGCCCTGCCGCGTCTTCGGTACGGATCAGTTTCATGGTTTCTTCCTCCCCCTGTTACAATGCAGGCATCTGTGCAGCGATCCAGTCGGCCAGCGCTGCGGGCTCGTCCAGTGCAAAATCCGCGCCCGGAACATCCCCCACGATGGCCAGCGGCTCAAAGGAAACAGGCTCCTCCGAGACAGCCTTGCGCACCACCTCGATCTTGGGCCAGCCGCTCTCCTTGAAGCCCTCCATCAGCACCAGATCATAGCCGTGGCGCTCAAACAGGGCCAGCAGATCCTGCTCGTTCAGGCGGAATTCCTCCGTCAGCAGGTAGCGGCTGCCCGAAAAGACCGCCACGCCCTCGGCCCCGGCCTCCCGCAGGCGGAAGCTGTCGGTGCCCGGCACGTCGGGGGTGAAATCGTGGCCGTCATGCTTGATGACACCCACCTTCAGGCCCCGTGCCCGCAGCAGGGGGATGAGTTTTTCCAACAAAGTCGTTTTGCCGCTGTTGTGCGCACCGCTCACGGCCAGCACAGCCGGGCGTTTCAGGCTCAGCTCGGCAGCAAGCGCCTGTTTCTTTTCACTGTACAAAGTTCAGTACCTCCACTTCTTCGCCCGGAGCCACCGGGCCGCTGCCCGCAGGCAGCTCCACCAGGCAGTTGCAGCCCATCATGGCCGACAGACTGCCCGAGGAATGCGCCTCCGCGTTGCCCTCGCCGGGGATCTCCACCAGGCCGCCCAGCGCTCTGGCCCGCAGAAAGCGGGTTCCCTTGCTGGGCTTGGAAAAGCCGGTGGTCAGCCTGCCCCGGGTGTGTACCGGGATGCAGTCTTCTTCCCGCCGCCCTGCGGCCCGCAGCAAGGCCGGAACGGCATACTGCTCCAGCGTGGCAGCAGCGGCAAAGGGATTGCCGGACAGGCAGAACACCAGCTTTTCTCCCACCTGTGCAGCGATCATGGGGCTGCCGGGCTTCTGGGCCACCCCGGCAAAAACAGGCTCCGCGTGCAGCATTTCCAGCACTGTGGGCAGGTAATCCTTCTGCCCCACCGAAACACCGCCGCTGGTGATCACCGCATCACACCGGGTGAGCAGATCCTGCATCCGGGCGGCGATCTCCTCCGGGTCATCCGAGCAGTGGGTGCGCTCCACGGCAAAGCCCAGCTGCCGCAGGCGGGCGGCATTCTGGATCCCGTTGGCATCGTAGATCTTGCCGGGAGCCCAGGCCTCGCCCGCTTCCAGCAGCTCACTGCCGGTAGCAAGCACGCCCACGGTCAGGGGGCGGAAGACCTCGGCATCCGGGATGCCCTGACCGGCCAGCACACCGATGTGCGCCGGGGTCAGCACAGTTCCGGCGGCGGCAATGGGGGCACCGGCGGCGATGTCCTCACCCCGGAACACCACATTGGCGTTGGGCTGGAGCCGGGCGTAAATGCGCACCTGCTCCTCCCCGCTGTCGGTCAACTCCTGCATCAGAACGCAGTCCGCGCCCGGGGGCAGGGGTGCGCCGGTCATAATCCGGGCAGCACACCCGGCAGGCAGGGCAGCGGTGGGGGCATCCCCGGCGTAGAGCTTCATCACCACCGGCAGGGTGACAGGGGTCTTCTCCCCCGCCCCGGCCGTGTCGGCGCTGTGAAGGGCATAGCCATCCAGAGGGCTCCGGTCAAAAGGGGGCTGATCCATCCGGGCGCACAGGTCCCGGGCTGCGATCCGCCCACAGGCATCATCCAGCGGCACCCGCTCCGTGGCAGGCACCGGGAGAGCCGCAGCAGCATCCAGCACCCGGCGCAGGGCCTGGGCTGGCGTGCAAAAAGGCTGTTTCATTGCAAAAATCCTCCATCGCTCCCCGGGGCACAGTTTGCCCGCTATGGCCCGGACAAACTCCCGGGGAGATCTCTTTTCGATCGGCAGGTGAAAAAAAGCGGAGACGTTCTGACCGAAAATCAAAACGCCCCCGCAAAAAACCGAACATGGCCCGGAGCGGCAGCCTGCAGGCCGCCACGCCGAGGGAGCCGCTTCCTTTTCCGCTGTTGCAGCAACGGGAAGGAGGCAACGCTCCGGAACGGTGGATGGGAGGAGTTCTTTTTTTCAAATTGCAGCGTTTCTTCTGCGGGAAGGCGGCCGGGTTTCCCCTGCCACCCTTGAATGCCGGCGTTGGCCCTTAGCATTGCGGCGCGGTGTCCTGCCCCCTGCGGGGTTTAGACAGCCTTGCTCAAAGAAGCTCTTGTACCCTATTCAATTGTGTATGATCTTTTAGTCGCAGAAATCATCCACGTCGCTGATGGCTTTTGCATAGCGGCGGGTGAGGTGCTGGGTGGAGAAGAGGAACCGCTCGTTCTGATTGTTGGTCAGCTCTTCGATGTCGGCAAACTCCGGCCTGCCCTGCATGGTCTTCCAGGTCTGCTCGATCTCCTCCGGCGCAAGGCCGTAGGGGGAGCGCTGGAAGTACTTCAGCGGGGTGGCACTGGGGTAGACCCGTGCATTGAAGCGCACCATCTCAGCAAACATGACACAGAGGTCTTTGTCCTCAATGAGCTGGGCGATCATGGCGTAGTTGTCGCTCATGTTGGCGTTGGAGTAATAGTAGGTATCCTTTGCGCCTGCACGGACAACGATATCCTCACACTGGGGGTCCTGCGGCATCTGAGCCAGCAGCTCATCGGCGTTCTCCACCTCACTGACCAGCAGTGCGTGGGGCGTGACAAGCGCGGCGGCGCTGCGGGAACGGATGTAACCGGCCAGCTCCTGCGCGGGGGTCAGCTCCGGCAGCTCCGGCGCGGTCTTGGTGGGCTGATCCGCAAAGGGATCGTTTTCAGCCTCTGGCTCGCCGGCCAGAAAATCCAGCAGCTGAGGCTTTGCGGCCTCAGCCTGCACAGTTTCGGCGGCTTCGGGTGCGGCCCCGGCAGCCTGCATTGCTGCAAGCTCTGCGGTCTCCCGCTCCACGGCGGCGATCACATCCTCGCCGGTCTTGGCGGCGCTGCCGTCAAAGCTGCTGCCCGTTTCCTTCAGGCGGCGGGCCGTCTCGCTGGCGGCATTGATGTCGAACACCTCTGCCTTGGGCTTTTTCTTGGCGGCCAGCTCTGCCTTCTGCAGGTCCAGAACGGCCTGCTCCGGGTCCACGCTGCTGTCCACAGTGGTGGTGTAGCCGGGTTTACGTCTGCCAAACAACATGACGATCGTTCCTCTTTCTATGGGATTTATTCAGCTGCTGCGGTGTTCTGGGCGTAGATGCCGCGCTTTTCCAGATCATCGGCCATGTCAGCCAGATCATACTTCTCCAGCGTCTCGCGGGTGGGCACACCGGTGGTGCGGTCCCAGCCGAAGATGTCGTAGAACAGATCCTTTGCCTTCTCCATGTCGGCGCGGTCCAGCTTGGTGGTGCCTTCCTCAAATGCCTTGAAGTCGGGGTCCTTATCGAACACCCAATCGCAGATGGCATCGTGCTCCTGACGCAGGTTTGCGCTGCCGCAGTTCTGCTGGAAGCTGATGGCGGTCATCGCGCGCAGCATCTGGGTGATGCGGGCACCGTCCTCCTGCAGATCGGCCTGGGTATAGGTCTCGCCGGTAACAGCAGTCATAAAGTCTGCCTGCAGATCCAGGTCGCCGTGGTACTCGCGCTCCTTGGAGGGAGACTGGGTCATGGGCCACATCCAGTTGCACAGGGTGGCGGAGTCGTGGAAGTTCTTGTCGTTGACGCAGTATGCAGCCAGCTTTGCCTTGTTCTCGTTGATGGGAGTGTAGGCCTTGGCCTTATCGTAGCAGCCCTCGCCGAAGAAGTCCTCCATGACCTTCTTGGTCACCTCATAGGGAGCACCGGAGCCGGTCTCGCAGACGATCTCGTGGATCATGCAGTCGCGGTTGTAGACGAGGTTGTACAGCATACCCACCTGCCATGCCTCAGCAGGGCCGTGGTGGTTGGGGAAGCCGTTGTAGATCAGGTTGGAGTTGGTGGCACCATCGTTGCGGTCCAGCCAGCTCTTGGGCAGGCCGAACTTCTCCATCATGGCCAGGGTGCCCTTGGCGATCACGGACAGGTCGCCCTCACCGTAAGCCATGCGGCGGATCAGCTCAACCTCCCAGCGGGGATCGCCGGCCTTCTCCCACTCCCAAGGCAGGGAGTCGTACTCAGCCTCGCTGATGTACTTGGTGGCCTCCTCACGGGGCATCCGCAGGATCCACAGCAGGTCGCGGTTCAGGTTGCCGTAGTTGTCCCACAGGCCCATGTCATCGACGGCATGAGACCATGCCAGGTTGATGACCATGGTGCCGTCGCCCTCGTACTTGAAGTCGTGGACGCCGTCCGGGTAGACGCGGGTGCCGTACAGCACGGGCATACAGGTGTTGGAGTTGTGGGTGGGCAGGTCGTAATCGGCCAGCGGGTCTACATCATACTCGGTGTAGCAGCGGATGGGGCAGGAGGAGCAGCCGCCGTTCTTCACGGTGTACTCGGCAGCCGGAGCGCCGAAGTCGAAGTAGCCCTTGAAGCAGCGCAGAGCCACCTTGTTGATATCGTTGTAGGGCTGCTCGCCGGTATCCACGGGGCCGCCGGGAGCCTTTTTCCACATACGACCCGGTGCGCCGGACCAGCGGTTCTTGCCGGAGGTGGCGCTGTACTCTGCCCAGCTCTGGGGCTGTGCGGGCACGTTGTGGTTGTTGTTGCCGCCGATCAGGTTGCCCATCATGTAGTTGGAGAGCTCCAGCACCTTCTTGGGGTCAGCCACCTTGACGCTGCCGGTGCCGCGGATGGCCAGGCCCTTCAGCTTCTTGTTGCCCATGGCAGCGCCCAGACCGGCGCCGCCGGAGTTGCCAAAGCTGGTGTTCAGGGTGGAGTAGTCCACCAGATTCTCACCGGCAGGGCCGATGGAAGCGGTCTCGAACTCACGGCCGTTCTGCTCCACCATCCACTTGTTGGCCGCGAACGTACCCTTGCCCCAGATGTCAGAAGCATCCTCGAGGGAGACGTTGTCGTCCTCGATGCGCAGGTAGACGGGCTTTTCGGAGATGCCGGTGATGACGATGCCGTCCCAGCCCGCATACTTCAGCATGGGGCCGATGTGGCCGCCCATGTGGGCGTCGATGATGGAGTTGCCCTTGGACCAGGTGGAGCGGAAGGTGACGTTCATGCGGCCGGAGCAGGGTACGCCGGCACCGGTCAGGGGGCCGACGCCGAAGATGACCTGTGCCTTCTCGTCGTAGGGGTCGAGGTCCATGGGAGCTTCCTCATACATGATGCGGTAGGCCATGCCCATACCGCCGATATACTTATGGTACTTTGCGTCATCCTGCGTGGTGATCTCGCCGGTGGTCAGGTCAACGCGCAGGATCTTGCCTGCCCAGCCATAATATTCAGCCATTGTTGTTCCTCCTTACAGGTCCATGTAGGCAGCCTGTGCTGCGCTGGTGACGGCATCCCAGTCCACGATGGACAGAGCGCCGGACGGGCAGCCTGCCACGCAGGCACCGCAGGCGATGCACTTGGACGACTTGCCGGTCTCGGGGTTGACGGTGGGCATATGCCAGGGGCAGGCCTCGTGGCAGGCGCCGCAGCCGATGCACTTGTCGGTGTCCACCACACGGATGCCCTGGGCATTGGTGGTGATGGCCTTCTGGGGGCAGGCGTTGCCGCAGGCGGGGTCCTCGCACTGGCGGCAGGTATCCGGGAAGTAGACAAAGCAGTTGTCGTTGCCGGACAGCAGGCCGTTGCCGGCACCGTCCAGATTCAGACGGCGCTGGATCTTCACGCGGCTGATGTAAGAGGAGCACACACCATCGTTGGTGAGGGTGCAGTTGATTTCGCAGCGCTGGCAGCCGGTACACAGGTCGGCGTTGACCACCAGCAGGCCCTGGGGCAGCGCCCAGGTAGCCACTGCGCCGCTGTCCACCTGCTTCTGCGAGCAGCCGAAGAGGGACAGCATGGATGCGGAGAGGGTGAGCCCTGCAAGGCTCTTGCCCGAGATCTTCATAAATTGACGGCGGGTCATGTCAGCCGTCAGAAAATCAGTTTTTGCCATAGGTTCCATTCCTCCGTTGAGGTCACTCTGCGCGGAGCACCTCAGTTACATAGAAATACGAGTTGTTGACGATGTTGGTGACGGCGGCCGAGGTGATGGTCGCGCCGGAAAGGGCGTCCACCTCGGTCAGGTCTGCGCTGACAGCGCCGGCACTGGTCTGCCCGGTGGTCAGTTCAGCCTGTGCCAGCTGATAAGCGGCCTGCTTTTCTGCGGACCAGTCCGCATAGGGCAGAGCCTGCTCCTCACCGTCCTGCGCACTCTTGCTCAGACCGGCGGCGTAGAGCTTGCGGCGTGCCACAGCCTCGGCGCTGGAATCCAGCGGCGGGGCCAGCTCATCAGCCAGAGGCTCGCCGTTCAGTGCCGAGAGGGTCAGACCTGCTGCGTACATCCTACGGGTGGCCTCGGCCTCGGGAGAGGTGTCGGACACATTCCACTGCGCGGGGTCAAAATCCTCCGCAGCAGCGGGCTGCTCCTCCGCCGCACCGGCAGCGGCATAGGCGATACCGGTAAGGGGATCGGTCACAGTATAGCTTTTGCCTGCCAGCGTAAAGGGAGCTGCGCCCTGATACTGGGACGTGAACTCCGGGTCGACACACTGGCCGCCGAGGCTGTCCGTCTCTGCCTGCGAGAGGATCTCGACAGCGGAAACATTGCCCTCGGCGTCAAGGGTCACGGCAGCCTGCACATCGCTCTGGAAGCCCTTCTGAGAGCCCTCCACGCGATAGCTGCCGTCGTCGAGCTGGTACACTGCGCTGATGCCGTAGGCGGCTGCATCCGCTTCCGACACCGGCAGCAGGGTACCTGCAACCGTGGTGCGCGCGTTTTGCATGGCAATCAGGCCGATCGCCATAGCAACAGTGGCAGCACCCATGGCTGCGTAGCCCGGAAGCCGCTTGCGCCACAGCGGAACGGGCGCAAACGGGTTGGTTGCCTGCTTCATGTTATCACCTGCCTGTTTTTGGTCGTTCGGGAAAACTCCCAAACACGAAAACGACCGCTCTGCCTGCTGCAACAAGCGGAGCGGTCTCTTCGTTAATATATTATCACATAGGCGAAAAGTAAGTCAACGCGAACCGATGTCACCCCGCACTTTTTGACGATGTTAGCGGATGTTTCCGGCCGCAGAGCAGCTGTAAGCCGTATTCTGCGGCCAGCTCCAGCGACTGGACGGTGGGCATGGTCTTGCTGACCAGTGCCGGAACGCCAGCCCGGATAGCTTTGCGCACCATATCCATCGGTACGCGGCCGCTGGTGTAGAGCACGCATTCGCTGAGGGGGACACCGGCCAGAAGCACGCTGCCCACGGCTTTGTCCAGCGCATTGTGGCGCCCGATGTCCTCGCAGGCGCAGAGGATGCAGCCCTCGTGCAGCACAAAGCAGCTGTGGACCGCATGGGTGGCCTGATAAAGCGGCAGGCCCGCGTTCATGGCGGCGGCGAGGGCGTCCACCCACTCCGGCTGCACGTCCAGATGCGGCACCGCGCGCAGCGGCTGCACTTCCACCGGACTGCCCAGCGCGACATTGTCGGTGCAGCAGCTGGAAACTTCCTGTGCCGCTGCGCGGCGGGCCGTCAGCGGGTGGTTCAGGTAGATATTGATTTTCAAGCCTTCCGCGCAGACGGAAATTTGTTCCACTTCCTCTGCGGAGGCGATCCATCCTTCGGTCAGCAGCCGCCCCAGCGCCAGCTGCGGCAGAAGCTGGGGTGTGCATACCACCCGGAAGGCCGACTGTTCATTTACATAGATAACTGCGGCGTGTTCTGTTGGAATGGCCGCTTCCGTGCCGCCCGGCATCCGTACGGTTTCAAAGGCGGCTGCTGCGCCGAAGAGGTCGTTTATCTGCATGGGGGTCCTTTCTCTGCCCATTGGGGCAGGGGGTCCTGTTTGATGAGCGGACTTGGCGTTTCGCAAAGCCCTGCCTTTGAACGGAAAGAATCAAGTCCTCTTATCCGCTGCGCACCGCCTGACGGGTTGCGTTTACTGATTTTTCTGCAGCCCCTTGGCAGGGCTTTGAAAAATCAGAACGCGGCCCCAACAGCTCCTCCCTGTTTCAGCCGCAGGCTGCGGTCGTCGCTGTTGCTGTTCAAGTCCTCTTATCCGCTGATAGAAAGTTTCCAAAAGGACTACGGGTAAAAGAAAAACGACAGCCTTTTTGAAAGCTGTCGTTCAAGAGTGCGGATAAGAGGACTTGAACCTCCACCGAGTTGCCCCGATTAGAACCTGAATCTAACGCGTCTGCCAATTCCGCCATATCCGCATATTCTGTTTTGTTCGCTACCGTTCGGCTCGGAACGATGTTTATTATACCACAGGTGCAAAGAAAGTCAAGCGTTTTCTGCAAAAATAGTACGACAAATTTTTTTGCGAAAATTGTTGCATTCCGTATAGGCCGAATGGGGCGAAAAATCCGGCAGAGTATGATACAATAAATATTACCCCTGCGGGGCAGCGGCCCGGCGGGACTATTTACGGAAGAGGGAAACTGCGAATGTTCAACATCATTATCTTTCTCATCGGTGCAGGCATCATGTTCTACATGGCATGGCGGAGCTGGTCGAGACGCCGCAAGCTCATGACCAGGGGCGAAAAGGTCGAGGCCGCTGTGGCAGGCACTGTCCAGAGCCGGGACGGCGAAGCCTACCTGCTGGAATTCACCACTGCTGGCGGCACCCACCGCCTCCATTACCCCAAGTCTGCCAAGGGCAGAGAGCTTGCACAGGGAGTTGTCGTCACCCTTTATTATAACCCCGACGACCCCGCCGAGATGTACGTTGAGGGCGACAAGTCCGTCCTGGGTGCAGAGGTGCTGTATGTGGTGCTGGGCATCGTGCTGCTGGTGCTGATGGCCGGCATCGTCCGCTGAGAGGGGGAGAAGAAAATGAAACTCGAACATTTTGGCATGGCAGAACCCGGTGACTGCCGGGTGGTCTTTTCCGCCGCAGCAGAAGAGCTGGAAGCGGCGGTGCAGGCCGAAAAGACGGTCCCGGACGCTCCGCAGGACGAGGACGACCTGCTGACGGCGGCGGTCAATCGGGCGATCCTGGAGGGCTTCTCGCCCCTGTTCGCCCAGCTGATGAAAGAAAACGATCTGCAGCCCGTCACCGACCCGGATTTTGAACTTCTGGCGGTCAACCGGGCTGAGGGCTTCCGGGCGGGGGCGCAGTTCTTCTGCCTGCCGCCGCTGGAACTGGGAGAGTACACCGGCTTTACCCAGCCCATCCAGCCCCGGCCTATCCGGGAGCTGACCATCGAGCTTGAAATAAACCGCCGCCACGGCGACGAAGACCGCGCCGCCGACGCCGAGGGCAAGCGCGCCCTCCGCGCCAAGGTGACGCAGGACATCTATGCCCAGCGCTGCCAGCAGGCCCGCGCCGTGGCCGAACAGGCCCTCATCGCCCAGCTGGGTACACACGTCACCGGCCCGCTGCCCAAGCAGCTGGTGGCCGGCAACTACTTTGCCGAGCAGCGCCAGTTCAATCTGCGGATGCAGGCCAACGGCGTCAATTTCGACCAGTACTTAAAGGTGCAGGGCCAGACGGTGGAAGAATTCCGAGCCTGGCTCCACGCCGAGGCCGAGCGCAAACTGCGCAGCCGGATGGGTCTGCTGCTGGTGGCGCAGAAAGAAGAGCTCTGGCCGACGGAAGCCGAGGTGGATGACGAGCTTGCCCACTGGGACGCAAAACGGGACGGGGAGCACACCTTCGCTTCCAACGACCGCCGCCGCGCCGCCCAGCGCATCGCATCCAGCCGCGCCGCTGCTTTTATTCTGGCCCACTCCACCCTCACACCGCCGCCTGCTGAGGCAACGGTGCTGAAAGCCGAAAACAGGTAAAAAAAGAAAATATTGCCGACCCACAAAAAATAAAACAGAGCAAACAAAAATCCCACCGGCCCTGACCGGTGGGATCTTTAAGTTGAAGCGTTAAGTCTCCACGCCCTCGAATTGGCTGTTGTAGAGCTTGGCGTAGAAGCCGCCCTGCGCCAGCAGAGTATCGTGGTCGCCCTGCTCCACGATGTGGCCGTCCTTCATCACGAGGATGACGTCGGCCTCCCGGATGGTGGAAAGGCGGTGTGCCACGATGAAGCTGGTGCGGCCCTGCATCATCCGGGCAAAGGCTGCCTGGATACGCACCTCGGTGCGGGTGTCGATGGAGGAAGTGGCCTCGTCCAAAATCAGCATCGGGGGCAGACAGAGCATCACGCGGGCGATGCAGAGCAGCTGCTTCTGGCCCTGGCTGATGTTGCCGCCGTCCTCGGCGATGACGGTGTCGTAGCCCTCGGGCAGGCGGCGGATGAAGCTGTCGGCGTGGGCAGCTTTGGCCGCTGCCACCACCTCGTCGAGGGTGGCATCCGGCTTGCCGTAGGCGATGTTCTCCCGCACGGTGCCGGCCCGGAGCCAGGTGTCCTGCAGAACCATGCCGTAGCTGCCGCGCAGCGAGGCGCGGGTCACGTCCCGGATGTCGGTGCCGGAGACTTTGATGGAGCCGTCGTTGACATCATAGAACCGCATGAGCAGGTTGATGAGGGTGGTCTTGCCGCAGCCGGTGGGGCCGACGATGGCGATGCGCTGGCCGGGCTTGACGTCCAGAGACAGGCCCTCGATGAGCGGGCGGTCAGGCAGATAGCGGAAGGAGACGTCCTCGATCTGGACGTGGCCGTCCGGCACGAGCCTGACTGCATTCTCCGCCTCGGGGATCTGATCCTCAGCGTCCAGCAGCTCGAACACACGGGCCGCGCAGGCCAGAGCGTTCTGCAGCTCGGTCACGACGCCGGAAATTTCGTTGAAGGGCTTGGTGTACTGGTTGGCGTAGTTCAGGAAGATGCTCAGCTGGCCGATGGTGATGCCTCCGGCTACGGCATAGATCGCGCCCACGAGGCCGACGCCTGCGTAGACGATGTTGTTGACGAAGCGGGTGGCGGGGTTGGTCATGCTGGAGAAGAAGATGGCCTTCAGGCTCACGTTCTGCAGTCGGCCATTCACCTCGTCAAAAGCCACGAGGCTCTGGGCCTCGTGGCCGAAGGCCTGCACGACCTTCTGACCCTCTATCATCTCGTTGACAAGGGCAGTCTGCTCGCCGCGCACGGTGCTCTGGCTCTGGAAATACTTGTAGCTGCGCTTTGCGAGAAAGCTGGCCACCACAAGGCTCAGCGGGGTGATGCAGACCACCACCAGCGTGATAGGGACATTCTGCTGCAACATGAAGAGCAGGGTGCCGAGGATGGTCAGCACACCCGAGAACAGCTGGGTGAAGCCCATCAGCAGGCCGTCCGCGAAGGTATCCACATCGGCCACCATCCGGCTCACGATGTCGCCGGAAGGATGGCTGTCGAGGTAAGAGAGGGGAAGGGTCTGGATCTTCCGCATGGCAGCGTTGCGCAGGTCACGGCTGACTGCGAAGGTGATGCGGTTGTTGCAGACGCTCAGCAGCCACTGCGCAAAGGCGGCGACAACAGCCACCACGATGATCTCGTAGATGATGCGCAGTACGCCCGCGAAGTCCACGGCACCTTTGCCCAGCATCATGTCGATGGCACTGCCGCAGAGGATGGGGATATACAGCTGGGCCGCCACGCTCACAGCGGCCACGATGAGGCTGCACACCACGAAGAAGCCGTAGGGCTTGATTTTCTGCAGCACCCGGGTCATGGTGGCCTTCTGCTGTTCAGGGGTCAGCTTGCTTTTTGCTTTTGCACTCATTTCTGCACATCCCCTTTCTTGAACTGGCTCTCATAAATTTCCTTGTAGACCGGGCAGCTTTCCAGCAGCTCGGCGTGACGGCCAAGGCCCACCATATGGCCATCGTCCAGCACGATGATCTGGTCGGCGTGCTGCAGGCTGGCGGCGCGCTGGCTGACGATGAAGACGGTCAGATCGCCCGGCAGAGCGGCCAGAGCCTTGCGCAGGGCCGCGTCGGTGGCGTAGTCCAGTGCGCTGGCGCTGTCGTCGAGGATGAGGATGTCCGGCTTGCCCACGAGGGCGCGGGCGATGGTCAGACGCTGTTTCTGACCGCCAGAGAGGTTGCGTCCGCCCTGTTCCACCGGCTCGTCGAGGCCGAGGGGCTTGGATTTCACGAACTCCGCAGCCTGTGCCGTTTCCAGCGCAGCCCAGAGGTCAGCGTCAGAGGCATTCTGGCTGCCCCAGAGCAGGTTCGAGCGAATGGTGCCGCCGAAGAGCTGGGCTTTCTGCATGACCACGGCCACCTTGCCGCGCAGGTCGGCGCGGGGGTACTGCCGGACCGGTCGGCCCATGATCTCCACACTGCCCTCAGTGGCGTCGTAGAAGCGGGGAATGAGGCTGATGAGGCTGGATTTGCCGCTGCCGGTGCCGCCGATGACGCCGATGGTCTGGCCGCGCTTGGCGGTGAAATTGATGTCAGAGAGGCTGGGTGCGCCTGCGCCCTTGTAGGTCAGGCTCACATGGTCGAAACGGACGGCGTCGCCGGCCGTTTCCGCCGGAACATTGCCGGTGAGCTGGGCCGGGAACTCCATGCCGGGCTTTGTGTCCAGAACTGCCTGCACACGGCCTGCACAGGCCAGAGCCTTGCTCACCTGAACGATGAGGTTGGCCAGCTTGACCAGCTCGACCAGGATCTGGTTCATATAGTTGACCAGTGCGATGACGTCGCCGGAGGCCATGCCCCCGATGTTGATCTCGATGCTGCCCACATACAGCAGCGCCACGATGGCAAGGTTGATGATAACGTAGGTCAGCGGGTTCATCAGGGCGGAGATGTGGCCCACGTGGAGCTGCATTTTGGTCAGCAGCTCATTGGCGTCCTCGAAGCGGTCCACCTCGCTCTTTTCCTTGTCGAAGGCGCGGACGACGCGCACGCCGGTCAGGTTTTCACGGGTGAGGCCCAAAACCCGGTCGAGGCGGGTCTGCACCGACTTATAAAGCGGACGGGTGATGACCATGACGCCGAAGACCACGACGCTCAGCAGCGGGATAGCCACCATGAAGATGAGGGCGGCGCGGAAGTTGACCGTAAAGGCCATGATCATGGCGCCGAGCACCACGAAGGGGCTGCGCAGGAACAGACGGAGGAAGAGGTTCAATCCGCTCTGCACCTGATTGACGTCGCTGGTCATCCGGGTGATGAGGGTGCTGGTGCCCATGGTGTCCATCTCGGAAAAGCTCAGAGTCTGGATGTGCTCAAACAGCGCATGACGCAGACCGGTGGAATAACCCACCGCGGCTTTGGCCGAGAAGTATTGGGCCGTCAGGCTGCACGCGAGGCCGACGATGGCCAGAAGCAGCAGGATGCCGCACCGCACGAGGATGTAGTGGAAATCGTGGGCCGCGATACCCACGTTGACGATGTCGGCCATCACAAGCGGCACGAACAGGTCAAATGTAGCTTCCAGCATCTTGAAAAGCGGTGCAAGCACGCTCTCGCGCTTGTAGTCGCTGAGATAGCGAAGCATTTTGTTCAAGGCTCGATACTCCCTTTCTTTCATACATTTAGTCGAGACGCTCCTTATTATAACGCACTCCCAACAGGAATGCTATGTTTTTTGCCAAAGAAAACCGGCTCTGGATGTAGATTTCAGCTCCGGAGATTGAGAAAACCGGAAAATCCTGCTATACTGGAAAGGAATCTCAACGGAAAGAATGGTGGATGCAATGGCAAAAGATGGTGCGGCACGGCTGCGGCTGCGCCCGGTGGGCGCGGCAGACCGCAAAAAGCTGCCGGAATACGGGCCGCTGGGTACGGGCTGTCCGGCGATAGAGCGGGCTGTGGCAGCGCTTTATAAGGGCCAGAACGAGGAGAGCTTCTGGGCGCTGATGAACGCCATCAACTATGCCCTCGAGCTGGACACCAGGGTTCTGGTGCCGCTGGAAGCTGCGTCCGACCAGCCGGACGGGGCCGCCCCGTGGGCGGAGCATCCTGTCCCGGCGGAGAAAGCGAAAGACCTGCAGCCCTGGACCCTGCGCACCCAGAAGGGCCGGTGTTACCTGCCGGTGTTCACCTCAGTGAAGATGGCGGAGGCCGATAAAGGCACGGCCAGCCGCCCCATGGCGGAACGGCTTCTGGCTTCCGCCATGCAGATGGCGCTGGACTCGGACAGCATCGACGGCGTGGTCATCGACCCGTGGACCAGCTCTGCCACGCTGGACTGCTCGCTTTTGAACGGTCTGCTCCACGCCAGCCACGACACCGATGAGCCGGGCGAAGCGGAGCTGCGGGCCGGCAACCGTGCCATGGCCGAGGAACGCTGGGACGACGCGATGCATTATTATCAGCTCTCTGCCGAAGAGGGCTGCGCCGAGGGCCTTGCCATGATGGGCGAGATGCTCTACGAGGGCCGGGGCTGCCGCAAGAGCCCTGCACAGGCCCGCAAGTTCTGGAAAAAAGCCGCCGACGCCGGCGATGTGGCCGCATGGGTGGCGCTGGGCGACGATGCCATGGTGCAGGGAAAAGGGGCCGGTGCGGCTCTGCGGGCCTACCGCAAGGCTCAGAAACTCTGCGCCTCCACCCCCGACATCGCCTATATGCCGCAGGTCTGCCTGCGGGTGGCCCAGTATGAGACCCAGTATATCTCCCGCAAAAAGGCGCTGGCTCAGCTGGCTGAGGCGAAGCAGGGCTTCCTCGTCCGCAAAAAAGAGGGCGACGAGACGGCCCAGAGCTGGCTGGACGAGACGGAGGCCGTCATCCGCCAGCTGCTTGAGAGAGAATGAGCGGAAACACAAAATCTTTACAAATGCTCTAAGAAATCGTCATACGGAACCGATATGATATTGAAGGAAAAATATGCGCGTCGCAAAAACAGAGAGGACGACCAGAATGAGCAAAGTGATCGGTATTGACCTTGGCACCACGAACAGCTGCGTGGCAGTGGTGGAGGGCGGTAAGCCCGTCGTCATCACCAACGCAGAGGGAGAGCGCACCACCCCCAGCGTGGTGGCGTTCACCAAAGACGGCGAGCGTCTGGTGGGCGGCGCGGCAAAGCGCCAGCTTGCCACCAACTCCGGCCGGACGGTGTCCAGCATCAAGCGGCATATGGGCAGCGACTACCGCGTCCACATCGACGGCAAAGACCTGACTCCGCAGGAGATCAGCGCCATGATACTGACCAAGATACGCCGCGACGCCGAGAGCTACCTGGGTGAGCCGGTGACGGAGGCCGTCATCACCGTCCCCGCTTACTTTGACGACAGCCAGCGCAAGGCCACCCAGGATGCGGGCCGCATCGCAGGCCTGAACGTCCTGCGCATCATCAATGAGCCTACCGCCGCCGCTGTGGCCTACGGCCTTGACAACGAAGCGCCCCAGAAGATCCTGGTCTACGATCTCGGCGGCGGCACCTTCGATGTCTCCATCATCGAGATCGAAGACGGCACCTTCACGGTGCTGGCCACCGGCGGCGATACCCGCCTCGGCGGCGACGACTTTGACCAGCGCATCGTGGAATATGCCGTGGCAGAGTTCAAGAAATCGGACCGTATCGACCTCTCCCGCGACCCCGCCGCCATGGGACGCCTGAAAGAGGAGGCCGAAAAGGCCAAGAAAGAGCTGTCCAGCGCCCTCTCGGCCCAGCTCAATCTGCCCTTCATCGCTGTGGGCAAGGACGGCCCCCACCACCTCGATTTGACCATCTCCCGCCCCCAGTTCGAGATGATGACCGGCGACCTGCTGGCACGGACGGTGGCCCCGGTGCAGAATGCACTGCGGGATGCCGGCATCTCGGCTTCGCAGCTGGGCAAAGTCCTTCTCGTGGGCGGCAGCACCCGGATGCCTGCCGTCGAGCGTCAGGTGAAGGAGCTGCTGGGCTGTGAACCGAGCCACAGCCTCAACCCCGACGAATGCGTGGCGATGGGGGCCGCTGTGCAGGGCGGTCTGTTACAGGGCGGCGGCAAGCTGGCTGGTGCTTCTGGTGCAGCGGCGCAGGGCCTTGTGCTGATGGACGTCACTCCGCTGACCCTCTCCATCGAGACACTGGGCGGCGTGGCGACCCCCCTCATCACCCGCAACAGCATGATCCCCACCCGCAAGAGCCAGATATTCACCACGGCCCGCCCCATGCAGACCAGTGTGGAGATCAACGTCCTGCAGGGTGAGCGGCATTTCGCCCGCGACAATAAGAGCCTCGGCAAGTTCAAGCTGAACGGCATCCGGGCCAGCTTCTCGTCCAAGCCCCAAATCGAAGTCACCTTTGATATTGACGTCAACGGCGTCGTGAAAGTCTCGGCCAAAGACCTCGGCACCGGCCGGGAGCAGAACATCACCATCACCGGCAGCACGAACCTCTCGGAGAATGAGATCCAGCGCGCCATGGCCGACGCGGCCGCCTACGAGGCCGAGGACAGCCGCCGCAAAGAGCGGCTTGACCTCCACAATCAGGCCGAGGTGCTGGCTTATAAGGTGGACGAGGCCCTCTCCAAGTGCAAGAAGGAGCTGGACAAGGAGGAGAAGAACCGCATCAAAGCCGATGTGGCGAACCTCCGCCGCTGCCTGCGGAAGGATAAGCCCGAGAAGATGAACGAAACGGAGGAAGCAGACCTCCGTCAGGCCAAGAGCCAGCTCGAAGCATCCGCAAACCACCTGATGGTGCTCTATGCATCGGAGCAGAGCGAGAACGGCTCGGACGGAACCATTCGATAAACAGTAAGACCCCCGCTGCGTTTGCAGCGGGGGTCTTTTGCGTCTGAGGGAAAAGTATCTATGGAAAACGAAGAGGAGAGAGGGAAAAGCTTATCGGCCAACGATGAGGTCGCGGCGGCCGCGGAAGCCCACGGTGAGGTGAGCACTGCTGCCGAGGTGGCGCAGAGTGACCCGGGTGCCGGGCTTCTGGTCCTGGCACAGCAGAGTCAGGTTCAGGGTGGTGGAAGTCTTGCCGGTCTTGAGCACCAGCGTGCTTACGCCCTGATTCATCAGGGTCTGCATGTCGAGGATGGTGGTGCGGAAGGTGGCGTTGTCATCGGGGGCGTCCAGCGTCAGCACGCGGCCTTCCTGACGGGCGGTGTAGAGCACCTGCTTGCCCAGCAGGCCCTTGACGGTGTAGCGGGCTTCGCTCTTCTCCACCGGCGTGTCAGAGGGCAGGGGGGTCTCGCCGGAGATCATCATCACGTTGCCCTGAATGGGGTTCTCCACCGGGGAAGCGTAGCCGCCGTAGTTGGGGTCTACCTCCCCCACCGGAACGTCAGAGTGGAGAGCGATGTCACCCTGAACCATGACCTCGGACGACTGAGGGGGCAGATAACCGGCAACGGTCACATCCTCGGCGTCGGTAGCAAAGGCACCCACGCTCATGGCGGCGGTCATGGTCAGCAGCGCGGCAGCAGCGGCAGCGCGGCGGGCAGTGTTCTTGTTCAGCAGTCTCATAGTAGTATCCTCCTGTAGATGTAGGAAGTCAATCTCTTCGTCAGCGCTGGTGCGCTGACGGAGAGGTTTATCCCAAATGCTTTTATCAGCGGTACGGCGTATCAGAAAACCGCCGTATCTGTAATGAATACGGATACGGCGGCTGGATTATTGCAGAGATCCTATTTTAATTTTCGCTGGGATCTTTTTCCTCAAGGATAGCCATGAACTCGTCGCCGGTGATGGTCTCCTTTTCATAAAGGTACTTCGCCAGCTCGTCGAGCTTTGCACGGTTGTCGGTGAGGATCTTGATGGCCTTTTCGTGCTGGACCTTTACCAGCTCCACGACCCGCTGGTCGATCTCGCGCTGGGTCTGCGCCGAGCAGGCCAGCGAGGTGTCGCCGCCCAGATACTGGTTGTTCACCGTCTCCAGAGCCACCATGTCGAACTCTTTGCTCATGCCGTAACGGGTGAGCATGGCGCGGGCAAGCTTGGTGGCCTGCTCGATGTCGTTGGACGCGCCGGTGGTGATGGAACCGAACACCACTTCCTCGGCAGCACGTCCGCCGGTGAGGGTGGCGATCTTATTTTCCAGCTCTTCCTTGGTCATCAGGTAGTGGTTGCCTTCTTCGACCTGCATGGTGTAGCCCAGTGCGCCCGAGGTGCGGGGGATGATGGTGATCTTCTGCACGGGTGCGGAGTGATTCTGAAGCGCCGCCACCAGTGCGTGGCCGATCTCATGGTAGGCTACGATGCACTTTTCCTTGTCGGTGAGGATGGAGTTCTTCTTCTGGTAGCCGGCAATGACCACCTCGATGCTCTCCTCGAGGTCGGCCTCGGTCACGCTCTTGCGGCCGGCGCGCACGGCCCGCAAGGCGGCTTCGTTGACGATGTTGGCCAGCTCTGCGCCGGAGGCACCGGAGGCCATCCGGGCCACGGTGTTGAAGTCGATGCCGGGGGCAAGAGCGACTTTCTTGGCGTGGACCTTCAGGATCTCCTCGCGGCCCTTGAGGTCGGGCAGTTCCACAGGAACACGGCGGTCAAAGCGGCCGGGACGGGTCAGAGCCGGGTCGAGGGAATCCGGACGGTTGGTGGCCGCAAGGATGATGACGCCGCTGTTGCCCTCGAAGCCGTCCATCTCGGTGAGCAGCTGGTTCAGGGTCTGCTCACGCTCGTCGTTGCCGCCCAGCTGGCCGCTGTTGCGCTTCTGGCCAATGGCGTCTATCTCGTCGATGAACACGATGCAGGGGGCTTTTTCCTTGGCCTGCTTGAACAGATCACGGACTTTGGACGCGCCCATGCCCACGAACATCTCCACGAACTCCGAGCCGGAGATGGAGAAGAACGGCACGTTGGATTCGCCCGCCACGGCCTTTGCCAGCATGGTCTTGCCGGTACCCGGAGGGCCGACGAGCAGGATGCCCTTGGGCATCGAGGCACCGATCTCTTCGTATTTCTTGGGGTCGTGCAGATAATCTACGATCTCCTGTAAGTTCTCTTTGGCCTCATCTTCGCCGGCCACATCCGCAAAGCGGATGCCGTGGGTGGATTGGACGTAGACCTTGGCGTTGGACTTGCCCACGCCGCCGAACATCATCGAGTTCGCGCCGCCGGCCTTTTCTATGAGCTTTTTGTTCATGAAATTGCCCAGCCAGACAAAGAGGACGATGGGCAGCACAAAGCTCAGCAGAAAGCTCATCAGCGGCGAAGCCTGCTCGACGATCTCGCTGGAAAACTCGGCCCCCGCATCGTAGAGGCGCTGGGTCAGGTCGGGGTCGTTCATCAGGCCCGTCTTGTAAATTTGCTTTTCGTCTTTATCAGTAAAGATGATCTGGTTCGATTCCACATCCACCCGGCCAATGTCTTTGTCCTCGGTCATAGACATGAAGGTGCCGTAGTCCACTTCTTTTACCTGCCGTTCGCTCATCCACGGCACGAGCACGAAGTTGAGCAGCATCAGCACCAGTAATACAATGGCGTAGTAAATAGCCAATGGCTTTTTGGGGGTCTTGACTTCTTTCATGGGGGGTCCCTCCTTGTGTTGCAAACAGCATACCACGACGCTATTTCAGAAACCAGCGTTTCGAGGCGAACTTTGCAAAAACTTCGCAGATTCTTAACAAAACCGAGGAACAAGGAGGCCGTCCGCTTGACAAATCGAATCACTTTGACTATACTGAACATACAAGAAGGTGCTGTCCGCAATGGTCAGCTTCCCTCGGCTAAGTCAAACAATAAGAATGATCGCTTTGCTTGGTAGGCTGGGGCGGTCATTTCTTATTGTTTATGTATCTCTTTGAAGATAGCCCACGAGATCTGAAAGGTAACAAAGACTGCTCCGCCAAGCAGGCCGAGCAACGCGATCGTTTCCGTCAGTGTCATAAGGCATCCCCCCTTTCGCATCGCGTCCGGGGGAACAAACAATAAGGTTTCACACCCCCGGAAGCTTGCCGGGGAAGCTAGACCACCTTTTATGCAGACAGCACCTTGATACCGCCTTTTAAGGCGGTATTTTTATTTTACCATAGTTGGTGATATAATACAACAAAAATAAAATCCACCCGCAAATTTTGAAAATTTATGCTGCTATTTATATGAAAATGTTTCATTTTCATTGTGAACAAAACTGCTTGACAGGGGTAGCGGGTTTTGCTAAAATGAAACCACTTTGAACAAAGCGCAAATGCGTTGACGGGGAAAAAACGATTTTCTTCTGCGTACAGAGAGCCGCCGGATGGTGCAAGGCGGTGCAGAGGGTCTCGGTTACTGGCCCCTGAGCGGCAGGACTGAAGCAGACAGTAGGTCCTGACGGAAGCCCACCGTTATAAGGGCAGCGATTCGCCTCAAAAAGCCGATCGTGCAGAGCGGCTGTGCTTTTGGCACAGCAAAGAGAGTGGTACCACGGGTGCCCTGTAACAGAAATTACAGGCTCTCGTCTCTCAGGGGATTTCGTCCCTTGAGAGACGGGAGCCTTTTCGTTTGTTAACAGGAGTCAACCTCTCCGTCACGCCTGCGGCGTGCCACCTCCCCTATCGAGGGGAGGCCTTGGCATACCGGAAAGCTTTCCCTCTTCGCCAGAGGCTCCCCTCGGTAGGGGAGCTGTCGAGCGATAGCGAGACTGAGAGGTTGATATAGAAAACGGAGGAAAACAAAATGATGGACGCTACCAAGTACGCACCGGGATATTACCCGGTCCCCGCCGGTTATGACAGCTGGGTCAAGAAGGACCACATCGAGAAAGCTCCCACCTGGTGCAGCGTGGACCTGCGCGACGGCAATCAGGCCCTTATCGTCCCCATGAGCCTCGAGGAAAAGCTGGAATTCTTCCAGATGCTGGTCAAAATTGGCTTCAAGGAGATCGAAGTCGGCTTCCCGGCCGCCAGCGAGACGGAGTACGAGTTCCTCCGTACCCTCATCGAGAAGAACATGATCCCCGACGATGTCACCGTGCAGGTGCTGACCCAGTGCCGCGACCATATCATCCGCCGCACCTTCGAGGCTGTCAAGGGCGCACCCCGTGCGGTCATCCACTTCTATAACTCCACCTCCGTCGCCCAGCGCGAGCAGGTGTTCCACAAGTCTAAGGAGGAGATCAAGCAGATCGCCGTGGACGGTGCAAAGCTGGTCAAGCAGCTGAGCGAGGAGTATGAGGGGAACTTCCTCTTCGAGTACAGCCCCGAGAGCTTCACCGGCACCGAGGTGGACTACGCCGTTGAGGTCTGCAACGCGGTCCTGGACATCATGCAGCCCACCCCCGACCGCCCCATGATCATCAACCTGCCGGTCACGGTCGAGATGAGTATGCCCCACGTTTACGCAAACCAGATCGAGTATTGCGACAAGCACCTCAAGTACCGCGACAGCGTCATCATCTCCACCCACCCGCATAATGACCGCGGCACCGGCGTCGCCTGTGCAGAGCTGGCCGTTCTGGCAGGCGCTCAGCGGGTGGAGTGCTGCCTCTTCGGCAACGGCGAGCGCACCGGCAACGTGGACGCTGTGACCCTCGCCATGAATATGTACAGCCACGGCGTAGACCCGAAGCTGGACTTCTCCGATATGCCCGCCATCTGCGCTACCTATGAGCGGGTCACCCGGATGCACATCTACGAGCGCACCCCCTATGCCGGCCAGCTGGTGTTCGCCGCCTTCTCGGGCAGCCATCAGGACGCCATTGCAAAGGGCATGGCCTACCGCAAGGAGAAGGGCGACCACCGCTGGACCTGCCCCTATATTCCGGTGGACCCCCACGACATCGGCCGCACCTACGACGCCGACGTCATCCGCATCAACAGCCAGAGCGGCAAGGGCGGCATCGGCTTCGTGCTGGAGCAGAACTACGGCTACAACCTGCCCGCCAAGATGCGAGAGGCGCTGGGCTACAAGGTCAAGAGCGTGTCCGACCACAGCCACAAGGAGCTGAGCGCAGGCGAAGTGCTCCACATCTTCGAGGATACCTTCCTCAACAAGTCGAAGCCCCTGTCTGTCATCGAGGTCCACTTTGCACAGGTCAACGGCATCACCGCCACCGTCACGCTGGATCTGAACGGTCAGCGCAAGGTGGTCACCTCGGTGGGCAATGGCCGTCTGGATGCTGTGGCAAACGCTATCCAGAGCGCCACCGGCATGGACTTCCACCTGGAAACTTACTCCGAGCACAGTCTGGACGAAGGCTCCACCTCCCGCGCCGCTTCCTACGTCGGCCTCGAGTGGGGCGACGGCATCGTCACCTGGGGTGCAGGCACCGATACCGATATTATCGTGGCCGGTATCCATGCACTGGTCAGCGCGATCAACAATAAATAAAGAGAGTAAATAAGGGGCAGCTCTGCACAACCTCTCCGTCATTGCTTCGCAATGCCACCTCCCCTATCGAGGGGAGGCCTTGG